>CETG01025794.1_pt1 | contig 81071 bp, 79 predicted proteins | sample 361471 | NCBI WGS metagenome assembly CETG01 (sample SAMEA2622696, study PRJEB7988) | marine metagenome | isolation source: saline water (ENVO:00002010), including | reverse complement strand
TTTTTTTCGTTAGTTGTTTCTTCTTGTTCCTTTACATAATCTTCTATTGTTTGAATATCTTCTAATTCAACGTAAAAATATAGAGTGCTATTCCCAGGAATTCTAGGCGGAGCTCCTTGTAATCCATATCCTAAGTCAGGTGGAATTTTTATGAAAATTTTTCCATTTTTTCCAATTTTATTTATTCCCAATTGCCATCCCTGAATCACCCTTGATAATGGAAAAACTGAAGAACTATTTCTTGTATAAGATGAATCAAACACACAACCATTTTCAAGCCAACCAGTATATCTAGCTGTAACCAAATAATTTATATCTGGTTTTTCAGAATCCCCTTCTTCAAGAATAAAATAATCTATTCCTGACTCATCGCTTATAAGTTCATTTAAGCTTAGTTCTTCTATTTGTGGGTAGGATTCAACATAGTATTGATTTTGACAATACATATTTGAAGGAGTAGGTTCTATTATTGGAATTGATGCATTACTTGAAGGATCTGCTCCTCCACCTCTACATCCAAAAATAATTAAAAAAGCTAGAAGAAAAAAAACTTTAATTTTTTTATTCAAATTTAACTTTCTCCTTCGTTTACGAACTGTTTTGCTCCATTAGCCATCCATTCTCCTGTTCCTGCAAATAGAAATTGAACACCCATTCTTGCAAACTTATTAGTATTTGACAAATTACACATTGTGCCAGCTGTTTTGCCAGAATCTATTATTTTTTTCAATGCATTATCAATAGTAGATGTAACTTCTTTATTCCCCATGTCATTGATGTAACCCATTGATTGTGCAAAATCACCTGGTGCAACAAAGAATACATCTATATCATCAACTTCCAAAATAGAATCAAGATTGTTATAAGCAACTATATCCTCAATTAGGATTACTAATAAACTTTTATCATTTGCAATTTCTAGAAAATTTGGTACTCCATACCCTTGTCTTGAAGTAGTCATACCTCTTTGTCCTATTGGAGCAAATTTTCCTCCTGCGACTACGTTTTCTGCTTCTTCTTTTGTGTTGACATGAGGGACAACAATACCTTGTGCTCCCAAATCTAATGTCCTATATATTTGTCCTTGTGAATTTTCGTTTATTCTAACGACTGAAGTAAGACCCCATAGATCACAAGCTCTTGTTAGATCCCCTATATTATTTGGACCTACTAAACCATGTTCTCCTTCTAACCAAATACCATCGATACCTGCTTCAACTGCAGCATTTCCAAAGGCATCAATATCACTTGCATGAGCGTTACCCGTGGCTATATAAGCTCTTTCACCATTTTGTAGTTTTTCTTTTACTTTATTTGCTCTCATTTCCATTTTTCACCTTCAGTTTAACTAGTTTTTATTATCAGATGCATGCTTGCTATTTGTATATCCTGGTCCTTTACCTTTTTGCCAAGGATGGTTTTCTAACACCTTTGTATCAATATTAACACCCCATCCCGGTCCATCAGGTATATCAACTACTCCATTTTTTATATTTAATGGACCTCCTATCATTTCATCCTTCCAAGGAACATCATCAATGTCTATTTCCATTATTCTTACATTAGGAACATTTGCACATAGATTTAGAGAAATCATTGTTGATAGATGAGAATAATAGTTATGAGGGGCTATATTTATTTGATGACTTGCTGCTAAAGCTGCTACTTCTTTAGAGTTTATGAAGCCTTGCCATGGAATATCTATCATAGCTACATCCATTGCTCTTTTATCAAAATATGGTCTATAATCAGTTATTCCAAGAAGATTTTCACCTGAGGTTATTGGAACATCAGTAGAATCTGTTATTTCTCTTAGTCCATCTGGTTCATACATATCAATTTCAACCCACATCATATTATATTTTTCCAAAACCTTACAAATCTTTTTGACCGCTTGAGGTTTAAAGTTAAAGTTTAAATCTAGTCCAATTGTAACTTTTCCTTCAGAACCTTCTTGAAGTGCGCTAATATGGTCTTCAATAACATCAAGAAGCTCATAATTTATAAATGTTTGTCCGTCTGAGGTATATTCTAATCCTTGATCTGTTGTACCAAATCCTCCTCCAAAACCTCCAAAAAATACATAGGTACTATCAGGAGGATTACTCAATGGAGAATCAGGCCTAACTATTATGTTTGTCTTTAATGATGTATAGCCTTTATTCATCACTTCTTTACCTAAGTTGATAATATCTTTTCTTGAATTTAGAGGATCTACACCCAATTGTTTATAACTTCTTGCTCTTGATGTTCCACAATGAGACCAATAAATTTTTTGTTTATTTCTGACCTTGCCTCCAAACAAATCATACACAGGTACGCCATGATGCTTACCTTTTATATCCCAAAGTGCTAGCTCAATTCCTGCAATAGCTTTTAATGCAATTCCTCCCTTGGATTGAATAGCCATTCTTTGTAAGTCCCAATAAATTGCCTGTATATTCAATGGATCTCTACCAATTAATAATGGCTTAAAGTCTTCAACTGAGCCAACTATACCCCAAGGATTTCTTCCATCAGACATTTCACCATAACCTGTTATTCCCGAATCTGTAATAATTTCAGTAAATTGCCAAGGTCTCCATCCAGCATCAACAACATATGTATTAATTGATTCTATTTTCATATCTTTACTCCCTATTAGTGATATATGTAATATAGACATAAATTTATTTAAAGTAAATAACTAGAGAAAAGAACAATGTCAGAAAAAAACTGTTGTAGCCCCAGCAGATCAAAAAAAGAAAACAAACAAACAAAAATACATTTTGATCTTAACTTGAAAAAAGCTTCAGGTGAAATTAAAAAGAATGAAATGATTTCAATTACTCAGGGTAAATTTAAAATGGGTACAGATTATTCCAATGCATTTAGCAGTGATGGAGAAGGACCAGTTAGAGAAGTTCAAATAGATGATTTTTTGATTGATCAATTTCCAGTTACCAATGAACAATTTGATGACTTTATTGAAAAAACTGGATATAAAACTGAAGCGGAGAAATTTGGATGGTCATTTGTTTTTTATCAGTTAGTATCTGAAAAAACAAAAAAAAATGTCAGTGAGACAGTTTCTGGAGCTCCTTGGTGGTGGAAAGTAGAAAATTCTTACTGGAGAAAACCCTATGGTCCAGATTCATCAATAGAAGATTTACAAAATCACCCAGTTGTTCACATATCTTGGAATGATGCAAATGCTTATGCAAATTGGATAGGAAAAGACTTACCAACAGAAGCTGAGTGGGAAATGGCTGCTAGAGGCGGATTAGACCAAAATCTTTTTTCTTGGGGTGATGATGATAGTACTATTCATAAGAAATGCAATATTTGGGAAGGAATATTCCCAGAAAAGAATACTCTTGAGGATGGATGGTTAGCTACATCACCTGTTGATTTTTATGAACCAAATGATTTCAATATTTATGATACTGCGGGTAATACATGGGAGTGGTGTAAAGATTGGTTTTCATCAACATTTCATCAAATCGATAGAAAAGAAACTAGAATTAATCCTCTTGGACCAAACTATGGAACTACAAAAACAATGAAAGGGGGTTCTTATTTGTGTCATAATTCTTATTGCAACAGATATAGAGCTTCCGCAAGAACTCAAAATACTCCTGATTCCTCTACAGGAAATTTAGGTTTTAGGTTAGTATATAGAATCAAATAGGAGGATCAAAATGTTAGATAGATTTAAAGTCCCAGAGAAGGATAAAATTTATGTTCCTGTGGAAAGAATAACTGCAGTTACTGAAAATATATTAAAAGCATCAGGAGTATCTGAAGAAGGAGCTAAAAATTCTACTGCCGTGCTCATAGGAAATGATTTAAGAGGAGTAGAAACTCATGGAGTGTCTAATGGGTTGAGGCTTTATGTTGAGAAGTATGCCTCGGGTGGTTACAATTCTAAGCCAAATATAAAAATTGTTAGAGAATCAGCCACAACTGCAACGATTGATGGAGATAATGGCTTAGGAGCCGAATTAGGACCAATGGCGATGGAAATGGCTATCGAAAAAGCAGAAAAATATGGAATGGGATGTGTTGTTGTAAGTAATACTGGTCACTTGGCGGGTTGTGGATATTATCCATTACAAGCCGTTGAAAAAGATATGATAGGTCAAGCAATGACTTCTGGAGGAGCAGGATTAACTGTACCAACTTGGGGCTCTGAACCAATTTTAGGTACAAATCCAGTAGCATGGGCTGCTCCAGCTGATGAAATGCCACCATTTCTTTTTGATATAGCTACTACTCAAATAGCATCAAACAAAATAGGTTTAGCCCTAAGAACTGGAGCAAAAATTTTACCTGGCTGGATAACAGATAAAGATGGTGAGCCGATCTTAGAAGAAGTTGACGCACCTGAAAGGACAGGAAGGCACGGAGAATCTAATTATCATTTATTACCATTTGGTGGAACAAGAGAAAATGGGTCTCATAAAGGTTTTGGTTTAGGAATGGTTGTTGAAATAATGACAAATGAACTATCAGGTATGGGGCCTGCTCCTGTATTACATCACGAAGGTTCTGATATGTTTGCTGCTTATTCTATTGATGCATTTACAGATGTTAAGAAATTTAAGAAAGATATGGATCTTTTACTTAAAAAGATAGTAGATTCAAAACCAGCAGATGGATTTGAGAGAGTTGTGTATGCAGGGTTGATGGAAAGTGAAGAATTTGCCAAAAGAACTGAAGAAGGAATTCCTTATCATAAGGAAGTTATTGAATGGTTTGAAAATTACTGTGGTGAAATAGGAATAGAATGTGAGTTAAGATAATGCTAGAGAGATTTAAGGTCCCAGATACAGACAAAGTATATATTCAATCAGATAAAATTTTTGAATTGACAAAGAATATTTTGAAAGATTTAGGAGTTTCTGATGAAGGAGCTTCAAATTCTGCTTCTGTACTAATAGAAAATGATCTAAGAGGAGTTGAAAGTCACGGAGTATCTAACGGTTTGAGACTTTATATAAATAGATATCTTGATGGAACTTATAATCCTAAGCCTAAAATGAAAATATTAAAAGAAACCCCAACCACAGCAAAAATTGATGGAGATAATGCATTAGGCACAGAAATAGGGCCTATTGCTATGCAAATTGCTATTGATAAAGCTAAGAAATATGGAATGGGTTCTGTTTCTGTAATTAATACAGGTCATCTTGCTGGTTGTGGCTTTTATGCATTGCAAGCTGCACAAAATGATATGGTGGGACATTGTTACACTGGAAGTCCAGCTGGGCAAACACTTCCAACATGGGGTTCTGAGCCAATTTTAGGAACTAATCCTGTTGCTTGGGCTGCTCCTGCTAACGATATGCCAGCTTTCTTATTTGATATAGCAACTTCTCAAGTTGCAGGCAACAAAATAGAATTAACAAGAAGAACTGGAGCAAAATTACTTCCTGCCTGGATTGCTGATAAATCAGGGAATCCTATTATGGATGAAATAGAAACTCCAGATAAAGGTGAGTACAATCTTTTACCATTTGGTGGAACAAGAGAAAATGGATCTCATAAAGGTTATGGATTGGGATTAGTCGCTGAAATAATGTCTAATATTTTATCAGGGGCTGGACCAGGATTATTTAATGATCATCAAGGATCTGATTACTTTGCAGCATATTCAGTAGATGCTTTTACTGACGTAAAAAAATTTAAGGATGATATGGATTTACTTCTTAAAAAGATAGTTGATTCAAAACCTGCTAAAGGATTTGACAGAGTTGTTTATGCAGGTTATTTGGAAAATGAAGAGTTCACTGAAAGATCTTCAAAGGGAATTCCTTACCATAAAGAAGTTATCGACTGGTTCAGAAGCTATTGCAGCGAATCAGAAGTGGATTTTAATCTTGATTAAACTTTCATAGTTCTTTTTGTAAATTCTCTACCTACTTTTGCAGCCTCTTTATCTTGACCTGCTATTATTCTTGCTCCAGATTTAATTACATCAACTATATTTTCAGGATTTCCGTTTTCAAGGAACTTAACTCCATTTTTATCACATGCCTCTTTGACTCTTATAGAAGCCTCTTTGATTCTAGGATCAACTGTTTTATCTCCAGGTTTTCTTCTGATTTTCATAGACATAGACATGTCTCCTGGTCCCATTTCAGCAAATCCTATACCAGGTATACTAAGAATTTGTTCGCAGTTATTTAATCCTCCAAGGGTTTCTATTTTTAATCCTAATAACAATTCACCATCAGGATTTAGGGGCCATGGATCAGCCTTATCTCTATATTCATTATCATCTTCAATACCCCATTTTTTCTTTGCCATAAATTCCGAACCTACACCTCTAGTTCCATCTCTTAATCCAAGCCCTACCCCTATATCGTTAATTTTGTATCTGCATGATTCAACAAAAGCCCTAACAGCATCAGGGGAGGTTGCTTCGCATAAAAGGATTCCATGTACACCTCTTGCTAAAATTTGTCTGATTTGCCATGCATTATACTGAATAATTTCTTCAGTTTCACCTTGAACGGGTAATTCAACTATTACTGGTGGAGTAATATGCCCTGAGTTTGTTGGTCCACCTGCAATTAGTCCATCCATATAGGCCTCAAGTCCACTCATATCAAAGGAACCATGTTCCATTCCTATATTTATATAATCTGCCCAAGTTTTAGCATCTTTTTTTCCTTGTTCAAAAGTCAGAAATTCTTTAGAAAATGTATGAAGACCTGTATAGTAAATAGGTTGGTCTTGATCTAGCAATTCAATTGCTCTATTTATTCTTTTTGGCATGATTTTTCCCCCAGAAATTTAGTTTTTTTCTCTTTTATGAAAATATAATAGTAAAGAACTCAAAATAAAAGTATGAAAAAAATAACTAAAATATTTTTTATAGTATTAATCCTCTCAATAATTGGATGCCACACTCCTCCTTCAAGAGAATCTCAAGATAAAGATTTTTTTTCCTTTGATCAAGTAATAAATACATCTGATAGAATACTGAAATTATCTAGAAATGGGAATCAAATTAGCTTTATTGTTGATGATATAAGTTACACCAGTTTTCAATTTAAAGTTTTAAAAAAAATCAAAGGTTCTTCAAAAAAAGATGACTTGATTTATATCACTTTTACTAATGATTATTTAGATGACTTAAATAATTTGAACGTAAATGAAAGTATGATAGATGATTTATTTAAAGATGGAGATTATTTCTTTTTCTTGATGGGAAGATCAAGGAAAAATACTTTTCCAAAAGAGCTTGGAGGAAGTTTGTGGTATATAAATGGTAATCCAGCAATATTTCAGATATTAGATAAAAGGATTAATATTGTTTCCTCAAAAGAATTAGACCAAGTAGTCTTAAATAATTTTTCAAAGCTAAGAAAATTGAATGAAGATAGTTTCATTGAATTAATAGAGTCAGTAAATGAATAATTTTATTTTATTACATGGAAGAGTAGGTTACTTGGATGAAGTAATATTGTTTTTTATATTGCCTCCTATATTAATTATTTTAATTAGTGCATGGAGAAGAGGAACCAAAAGAAAAAATAGGATTAAAGCAAAAGAAAAATCTAAAAAATAGCTTTTTTAGAAAATAATTTCTTGATTTTATTTTTCTCAAAACCAAAATCTTCAAGTACCTTCTCAGTATGTTCTCCAAGTGTGGGGGCAGGTGATCTTACAGAACTAGGATTTTCAAGAAATTTTGAAACTACACCAATGTTGTCAACTTCGCCCGTTTTAGGGTGACTAGTTTTTACTCTCATTTCTCTATACTTTATTTGAGGATCATCCCAAACTTCATTAATTTTATTAATTGGTCCACACGGAACTCCAGCCTCATCTAGAATTTCAATCCATTCTGATCTGTTTTTTTTCATAAAAGTTCTTTCAAGTTCCTTTTCAAGATCTTTAATGTTTTTCATTCTTGCTGTATTATCAATGAAATTTTCATTACTTTTTAAATCTTCTCTATTGATTGCATCACATAGTCTTTCCCAATTGCTTTGATTAGGAGCAGCAACATTTAAGAATCCGTCTTTGGTTTTTAGTGCTTGATAAGGAGCTGATACTCTGTGAGCTGATCCAAGCGGTTCAGAAATTTCATTGTTGAAAAAATAACCTGTCGATTCCCATACTGTATATGCAAGAGCAGACTCTAGTAGTGAAACTTCAATATATTGTCCCTTATCATTTTTGAGTAAATTTATGTAAGCTGCCTCTATAGCTGAAAGTGCAAACATCCCAGTATTTAAGTCCGCGATTGGAACTCCTACCTTTGCTGGTGGATTATCTGGGTGGCCAGTGATACTCATTAATCCACTCATTCCCTGAGCAACTAGATCAAAACCTGCTCTTTTTGAATAAGGTCCTGTTCTCCCAAAACCTGATATTGAGCAGTATATTATTTTACTATTTATTTTTTTTAGTTCTTCATATCCAAGCCCTAATTTTTCCATTGTACCAGTTCTATAGTTTTCTATAATCACATCACTTTTCTTGACTAAAGATTTCATTACATCTATACCTTCAGGATTCTTGAAATCAATTACTATAGATTCTTTATTCCTATTTAAGTTCATAAATCCTACAGATTCTCCATTTTTAAAAGGTCCCCAAGTTCTAATATCATCACCTCCTTTAGGTTTTTCTATCTTAATTACTCTTGCACCCATATCCGCTAAAATCATAGAACAATATGGTCCTGCTAAAATTTGGCTACAGTCTAAAACTGTCATACCATTTAATATTCCTGAATTATTTGTCATGTTCTTCCTTTTGAGTCATTTTTAATTTAAAAAATCATTAAATAATCAATTTGCATAATTAAGATATAATGAAATGAGAAATTAAAAAATATAAAAAAAAAAGAAAACTGAATAACTGGAGGTCATTATGAATATGATCATTACGGTTATCATTAGTGTTTTAGCGTCAGGAATCATTGGTTTAGCTGTTGGCTATCTGATGAGAGCTTTTTTTGCCACAGGTGAGATAAGAAGAACTAAAGACGCTGTCGAAGGACAACTTAGAAGGGCTGAGTCTAGAAGTAGAGAAATTTTAGTAGAAGCTAAAGAAAATGCTCTACAAATTAGAAGCGAGGCCCAGCAAGGTATTAACAATAGTCTCAGAGATATACAAAAACAAGAGACTCAATTAGAAACAAGAGAAGAAAACTTACGAAAACAGAATGCGGAACTCAAAAGAAAATCAGAAGAGATTGAAAATAAGGATAAATCTCTAGATATTGAGAGAGAGAAAGTTAAAAAAATTGACTCTCAGCAAGTAGAAGCTCTTGAAAAAATATCTAATTATACTGCTAATGAAGCCAGAGAAGTACTAATTGATAAAACCAATAAAGACATTGAATTTGAACTAGCTAAATTATATAAAGAAGCTGAAACTGAAATGTATAATCAGGCAGACGAAAAAGCTAAAGAGATATTAGCAGCGTCTATGCAAAGATTTGCTTCTGAAGTAGTTGGAGAATCATCTGTTTCGTCTATAGAACTCCCTAATGAAGAAATGAAAGGTAGGATAATTGGAAGAGAAGGAAGAAATATTCGTGCTTTGGAAAATTTTACAGGTGTAGATCTCATAGTAGATGAAGAACCTAAATCAATTTCGGTTTCTTGTTTTGATCCTATACGAAAACAAACAGCAATAGTTGCAATCAATTCTCTTATAAAGGATGGTAGAATTCATCCTGCCAGAATAGAAGAATTAGTTGATAAAGCAAAAAGAGAAGTAAACAGAGAAATAAAAAAAGCAGGACAAAAGGCCGTTTTTGATACAAATATTAAAGGTCTTAACGGTGAAATAATAGAACTAATGGGAAGATTGAAATATAGATATTCTTATGGAGAAAACGTTCTTCAGCATTCGATTGAAGTTGGTAGATTTGCAGGAATGATTGGTGCTCAGATTGGTTTGGACGAGGATACTTGTAAAACAGCTGGGTTTTTGCATGATCTTGGGAAGGCATTAACTCATGAAATCGAAGGACCTCATGCTGAAATTGGAGCTGATGTAGCAGAAAGAAATAATTTACCAACTACTGTTGTCACTGCAATTAGAGAGCATCATGATAGAGAAATGAGCTGTGCTGAAAGCTATGTAGTTGCAGCAGCTGATGCAATAAGCGCTGCTAGACCTGGTGCAAGAAACGATTCTTTGGAAAGATATATAGAAAGATTGACTGCTTTAGAAGAGATTGCTCTTGGATACGAAGGAGTTCAGAAGTGTTTTGCTATTCAAGCTGGTAGAGAAGTCAGAGTTATGGTTGATCCAGACACTATAGATGATATAAAAGCATCGACTCTTGCTAGAGATATTTCAGATGAGATAAAGCAAAAATTAAACTTTCCTGGTCAGATAAAAATTATTGTGATTAGAGAAACAAGAGCAGTAGAGACAACGGGAGATTTTAACTAGGAGAAATTTTGAAAGTCCTAATGATTGGAGATGTTGTAGGAAAGGGTGGTAGGAAAACTCTTTCAAACATTCTTCCTAATTTAATTGAAGAATTAGAAATAGACTTTGTTATAGCTCAAGGTGAAAATTCTGCTGGTGGTTTTGGTATAACAAGAAAAACATCAAAAGATTTTTTTAATGCAGGTGTTGATGTCATAACTTCCGGAAACCATATTTGGGATAAACCAGATATTTTTGAAGAACTAGATAAAATAAATACAAAAATATTAAGGCCAAATAACTACCCCAAGGATAGACCAGGAACCGGTATTTATTTTAATAACGAACTTGCTGTAATTAACTTAATGGGTTCGGTATGGATGGGAGAAATAGATTCACCATTTGAATCAATTTCTTCAATACTAAACCAAATTCCAAACGTGCCTATTTTTGTAGATTTGCATGCTGAGGCCACGTCAGAAAAGGCTGCAATGGCTTGGTATTTAGATGGTAAAATAACAGCGTTGGTAGGAACTCATACCCATGTTGCAACTGCAGATAATAAAGTATTACCTCAAGGGACAGGATTTGTTTCTGATCTTGGAATGGTTGGAGGAAAAAATAGTATTTTAGGAATGGATAAAGATGCTTCAATAAATAGATTTTTTAATGGTAAAAGAAGAAGAATGAATCCAGTAGAAAAGGGAGAAATGATATTTAATTCAGTATTGATAGAGGTTGATGAAATTACAAAAAAAGCTAAGTCTATCCTCAGATTAGATAAAGAATTTTATATTTAATGTACGCTGATTTACATATACATACTAACTATTCAGACGGAATCTATTCACCAAAAGAAATCATTGAAAAAGCAATAAATGCAAGATTGCAGAAAATTGCAATAACTGATCATGATAATTTCTTAGGAAGTATAGAGGCTCAAAAAATATTAGATTATAACGGCTCTAATCTAGAGTTGATACCTGGAATTGAATTTTCATGCCATGATTCAGGATCCGAATTTCACATAATTGGTTTATTTATAGATTTTAATAATTCAAATCTGTCTAATTTAGTTTCTAAAATGCAGAATGAAAGAATGAAATCTATAAAAAAAATTATTAATCATCTAAGATCTAAAAATATAATAATTGATTTCGATAAAGTTATTTCTAGGGCTAAAGGATCAGTAGGTAGGCCTCATATCGCATTAGAGCTTATTGAAAAAGGATTTGCCACTAACGTAAACGATGCTTTTGATAAATATTTGTCAAATAATATTTTGGGAAAAATAAAAGAGCCTAGAATGAGCACTATAGAAGCTATTGAAGCTATTAGAGAATCTAGAGGGTTACCTATATGGGCTCACCCAAAACTTTCAAATGATTTGTTATTAAATATAAAAAAATTAAAAAATCAAGGCTTGATGGGCGTTGAAATTCAATCACCAAGATATAGTCTTAGTAGACAATCGGAACTGATTAATATCTGTAAAAAACATGAATTAATATTTTCTGGAGGAAGTGATTTTCACGGTGTTCATGAAGGTATAGAAATTAGTAGAAATAATGCAATAACCGAAGAAGAATACATATTATTAGATAAGGCAAAAAAAGATCTATGCTAACATTTTTTTTTGCCTTTATTTTTTATTCCTTGGGATCAATTCCGATCACTTTTTTAGTTCTTATTAAGCAAAAGAAAATAAATATTTTAGAAAGTGAATATAAGCATTCTGGAGTTTCTAATTTATATAAATACTCATCAAAAAAAGTCATATTATTTGTTCTTTTTGGAGATGTAATAATTAAGGGTTTTATCCCCGCTTACATCATAAAAAATTTTAGCGATCTAAGTTTATTTATTATTATTTTTTTGATAATAGGTCATAATTGGTCATTCCTTATAAAATTTAGAGGAGGTAAAGGACTTACTGTCTCCTTAGGGATTTTAGCTGCTATTTCAATTGAAGTTTTTATATTAATACTTATTTTATTCTTGATTTTCTGGATATCACAAAGAATGAATGATAGCTCTCTTCCTTGGATTCTTGCGTTTTTGATAGTGAATTCTATTGTTTTCCTTGATCACTTTTATCTGGAATTATTCTATAAGAATTTATCAAATGAGTATATTTATTCAATTTTTCTAATTCTTTTATTATTATTATTTAGAAGAAGTTTAGGAAATTATACTCTTAAGAATTTAGATAGGAGTATTTTATTTTCAAGAATTTTTTTTGATAGAGAAAAAAGATAATGCAAAATTGCTATTACCATAATAAAATTGAAACGGTTCTAACATGTTCAAGATGTAACAAGCCCATATGTAATGATTGTACGACCGAATCATATGTAGGGATTAAGTGTAAGGAATGTGGGTCTATCGGCAAACCTGATATTTTGAATGTTGGGATTTTAGAAATCTTAAGAATCCTAGCATTGAGCCTGATCTTTGCTTTTATTTCAGCTTTTTTATTTTCCGGATTGATTATCATGATTTTGAATATTGATATTTTGGGGAATATTCAATCTGTAGCAATAATGTTTTTAAGGATAATCAGCCTAATTTGTTTAGTATTATTTGGGGTTGTAAATGCAGAGTTGGTAATGAACCTTTCAAAAAGAAAAATAAATAAACTCTTCCCCATTATTGCAGCCTCGTCATCTATGGCATACTGGATATTTATATGGGTAACATTTTTTAGGATTTTTGATGCAGATGTATATGCTGTTTGGTGGTATCAATTTTTCTATCAACCAGTAGCTATGCTAGCATTAGGATTATCAATATATTTATCATACTCAAGAGTCAAGTGAGAAAAAATGAAGAAAACTAAGATAGAAAAAGTTGAGACTATTTTGTGGGACAGATGGCTGTTAATAAAAATACATTGTGAAGATGGCACTGTTGGAATAGGTGAAGGTGGAGTACATGGATGGCAAAGACCAACCAAAACCATGATTGAAACAATGGAGCCTTATTTGATTGGTAAAGATCCTTCATTAATTGAACATCACTATCAATGGTTATATAGATCTAGTCATTTTATGGGTTCAGTTGTTCAAGGAGCGTTATCGGCTATTGATATAGCATTGTGGGATATCAAGGGTAAAAGATTTGAGGTTCCAATCTATGAACTTATAGCTGGTAAAACTAGAGATAAGGTTAGATGCTATATGCATGTAGGAATGTACAATGAAGAATCAAAATCAAAACTAGGTACAACTGATGCTCTAGTTGAGGATGCCATATCTGCTGTCAATAGAGGTTTTACCGCAGTAAGATTTGCTCCTTATGATGAAAAATACTATCTACATAAATCATTTACAGAATGGGCGAATGAGTCTGTCAAAAATGTTGGAGCAGTCAAAGAAGCAGTTGGAGATTCTGTTGATATATGTGTTGAGATACATAGACAAATGAGCCCAACTGAGGGAATAAGTTTAGGTAAAAGATTAGAGCAATTTTCTCCATATTTTTATGAAGATCCAATGCTACCTGATTCTCCAAATATAATGGCAGAAATACAAAATAACTGTAATATTCCAATAGCAACTGGTGAAAGATTTACTAGTATTTTTGAGTTTCAACAGTTACTGGAAGCAAAAGCTAGCAGTTTTATTAGACCTGATTTATGTCTAGCAGCAGGAATCAGTGGTTGTAAAAAAATTTCGGCTATGGCTGAAGCTCATCATATTAAAGTAATCCCTCATAATCCATTGTCTCCAGTTTCTACTGCTGCATGTGTTCAATTGGATGCTTCAATACCCAACTTCGCACTTCAAGAATACACAGGAGAAGATAAACCTCCAAAGAAAGATCTTATAGTAAATCCTATTAAACTTGAAAATGGTTACTTAGTTGTACCCGAAGGTCCTGGATTAGGTATTACTTTAAATGAAAAGAGTTTGTCATTAGGAGAAAATCCAAAAATCCTTGATACTCCTATTGGTTTTGATGGATCTGTGCAGGATAGATAAATAATTCTTATTCGGCTAATTTTTCTAAATCAACGACTGATTTTGGTATTTTATTTGTTAAATTTTTAGGCCCTGATTTAGTAATTAAAATGTCATCTTCAATTCTTATACCAATATTTTCATATTTTTTTGTTATATTTTGAGCCATATCTCCAAAATATAAACCTGGTTCAATTGTTAGAACCATTCCATCCTCAAATTTGGTAGGATTTTCATTATTATCTCTATATTTTCCAGAGTCGTGCACATCAATTCCTAACCAATGAGAAGTTGAGTGCATATAAAAAGGGAAATATAACTTTTTATCAATAATTTCATCCTCAGATTCTTTTAGTATTTTTAGATGTCTTAATCCAGAAATTAAATTTTTTAATGCAACAGTATGAGGGTCTGAAATTGTATTTCCAACTTTACATTCATTTATTGCATTAATATTTGCCTCTAGTACTATTTCATAAATCTCTTTTTGATCACTGGTAAATTTTCCATTTATAGGCCAAGTTCTAGTTACATCTGCTGAGTAATAATCCCATTCAGATCCTGCATCAATTAATAATAAATCCCCATGACTAAATTTTTGGTCATTATCTATGTAGTGAAGAATACAAGCATTTTTTCCAGATGCTACTATTGAGGGGTAGCCGTTCCTTTTTGAACCTGACATTCTGAACTCTTTTTCCATTATTCCTTGAATTTCAAATTCATATTCAAATTTACTGGATAACTTAATTGCTTCAATAAATCCTTTTTCTGTGATATTTATCGCTTGTTCTATCATATCTACTTCATTTTTACTTTTTATCAATCTCATTGAGTCTATAAGAACAGAAGGATCAATTATCATTGGATTTGGAGTTCCTGTTCTTGATTTTGTTCGTTTAAAATTATCTAATCCATTTTGAATTATCTGATCTAAATCTTTAGAAGATCCTAAATTATAATAAATATTTTCACAGTCAAATATAAGTTTAGATAATTTTTCTTTTTCATTATTACTATAAGCTTCATCTGCTAAATAATATGATTCAGCCTTTTCAGCCCCAATTCTGTAACCCGTCCATACTTCTTCTTCTACTTTTTTTTCCTGAATAAATAATATATATTTTTTTGAATCTTTTTTTAGTAAAACTAAAATTGCATTAGGTTCCGCTATGCCAGAAAAATACCAAAAATCAGAGTTTTGTCTAAACACATAATTAACATCATTATTGCGTACTTTTTCTTTTTCTCCAGCAATTAATAGTATCGAATTATCCTTCATGTTACTTAAAAGATTATTTCTTCTAGATTGATACTCTTTTTGATTAATAGTTTTCATATTTTGAAATAATTTTCTTTATACCATCTAAGTTCCTCAATACTTTCCTTGATATCATCTAAAGCTTTATGAGTATTCTTTTTTTCTGGCTGTTTATTATCTGGTTTATACCATCTTTTTATTACTTCTTTGAAGGATGATACATCGATCATTCTGTAGTTTAGATATGAGTCTAGTTTAGGCATTTCCTTATGAATATATCTTCTATCAATATGAATAGAATTTCCACATAAAATACCTTGATTTTTACCTACCCATTTTGAAATGAACTGTACGTTCAATTCATCTGCCTGATTAATATCTATCTTAGAATTTTTCACACTTTCAAGTAGACCTGATTCAGTATGAGTTCTTAATGGCCAATCTTCAATAATTTTAAGTTCCTCAGATGTTCTATGAATTACAATATTTGGACCTTCTTCCAAGATATTTAAACTTTTATCAGTAACTATACATGCTGTTTCGATGATTATTTGCTCATCTGACAGCCCTGTAAACTCTAGATCCATCCACACAAGATTATCTTTTTTTTTCATTATAATTAAATTAAAAATATTTAAATAAATTTTATCAATAAATGTTAAAAACATACACAATTCCTTTATCAAACTTTACTATCGAGTCTCTATATGATCTTTGGATTAATAATGGATTTGATGATGAGAATAATGTTGATATTCATAAATATCTTTTACATGGTTTAGAAAAAAATAGTAATAGTATAAGATTATATGTTTTTGAGAATAATGATTTTATTGATAGCAGCGCAATGATAATTACCAATATCAGCAATCCCCAAATTTCTGGAATTGGTGAAGTTTGCACCTCGATAAAATCTAGAGGAAAAGGTTATGCGAAATCATTGTGTAAGAAAATCATGCAGGATTTTTTTTCTAGTAATGAATCTGAAGGTATTTTTCTAGGAACTATAAATCCTATAGCTAAGAAAATCTATCAATCGCTAGGATGGGAGTCTATAGAAAATTCCAACGTAATGTTCAATTCTAATAATAGAAAAGATTTTGAAAGTTTTCTCATTGAGTATTATGAACGAAAATCAGAAATTCAAATTACAAAAGGCAATCCAAACTTTAGGTTGTCAATCATACCTTATGTGTTATCCTTGAGACTTAAAAACCAGATAGACTTAAATTCAAAAATCAATTTAGTTGAAATTTCTTCAGGTTGTCTTAGCTTATACAACAAATACGATTTTTTAACCCAAAGAAACGGAAATTGGTACTGTCAATCAGACGAAAAAAATAGAATTTTCTCAATTACTTCGTATATAGATGATGGAGGAAAAAATTTCAGAATCGATGGATTGTTTAATGAATCTTATTCTAAATCATCGAATGATTTGCTAATTAAAACCTTATCAGAAGTTTATGAAAAGAAACCAAAATCTATTTTTGCAGAAGTTTTTTCTGAGGATTTTCACAAGATTGAATTGCTAAAAAATCTAGGATTTATTTACAAAAAAGAAGTAAGCTTAATAGTTGAAGAAAAAGAGAAAAGATTTAAGTTATTTAAACTATAATTTCATGTTAAATTTTTCTTCTAAAACAATTTTGAAAAAATATTTTTCTGTATCTTTAGATTCTTGATATTTTTTATAAAGATTATTTTTTTCATTGATTAAGAATCTAGCAATACCTTCTCGGTGCTCTTTTGCAATTTTTAATAGTTGTGGATCAACTTTACAAGGACTATAAATCACGGGTATATCATTATGAAGCTTAAGCTCTATACCTTCCGAAATTAATCTCTTAAGAATCTTTTCAGTTATGTCTAAGGTTTCCATAATTTATTTTTATACTAAAAAGGTAGACAATTCAACCAATATATTTTGCTTTTTTATCAAAAGGAAACATGTTTTTTCTAATATTTTTATACTCAAAAAAAGATAAATCAGATGTTGTAACTCCAGGAGAGTTTACTAGGATGATTTTTGATGCTATTGGTTGATAAGCAGGTCTAGGAGAACTGACTCCTTTAGCAATTACAATTTTATATTTTTCAGGAAAAATACCTATTGAATACATTTGTTCTCTTGCAGTATTTCCTGTTCTTTTAGAAGTAATAAGAATAGTTACACCATCATCAGTTTCAAACCTAACTCTCTTTCCATCATCAAAAAATCTGAAACCTCCGTGATTTGGTCGGTGCTCTTCATATTTGCCATCATCAATTCTAATCACAGTTCCCTCAAGTTTTACTGGGTTTCCGTGCATATGATCTATTTTTCCTCCAACAAAAATTTCTATTTTTGAATTTTCTCCAGCTTTTATACAATCCTCAACAACTTGTGGGTCACAGATTGATTGTAAATAACTTTCTATTTTTAAGTCTCTAGCTACTTTTAATATGTGCGTTGAATCTGCCGTAGAACCACCTCCTATATTGTCTCCAACATCCATAAGTACAACTGGCCCCAAATGAGCGTGATTACTGTCGATATTTTCTTGTAAAGCATCTCCGTTGTCGGGGACAAAATTTTCTATTCCATCAGGCTTTGGCCCTACATATATATTATTAGCCATTTTTAATGCTTCAGTAATTCCAGGAACTGGTGTATTTAATTCTTCTCTTTTCTCCCACGCATTTTTAGCTAACTTCTTAGATATATTTTTTGCAAGCGATATATTGTTGTCTGTAACCGTAATCCAAGACATACCCATCTCTTCAACATCTGAGTAAGGGTAACCTTCTGAAATAGATGTATCTAGTACACCTTCTTGAAAATTTTCTTCTACACATTGATCCACCAAACTTTTCATAGGTTCTTGCCCAGTAAATTGTTTTACTATACTTACTAGCATGGGAGGAGTCTCAATGTATTGGGTTGGAATTATTTTTTTCTTTATAGATTTATAAATGAGTGAAGCACATTTAAAACCTCTAGGTTTGGCGTCAAGATGTGGACATGTTCTCCAAACAACACAAATATTTGTATTCATAATTGTTTCTCTTGAAATGTTTGCATGCATATCTAGTGTTATTCCTACAGGAACATCATTGCCTACAACTTTTCTTACTTTTTTTGTAAAATCTGCATCCATATCTGGGAACTCCTCAGAAACAGCAGCTCCATGGTTGGCAATTAAGACTCCATCCCAAGGGCCTTGATTTTCTAACAATTCCATCATCTCAGAGGATAATTTGTCATAGGCATCTTTAGTTATGGTCCCAATTGGCCCTGTACTTGCATACATTAATGGTACAAGATCAAAATTATATTTTTTAGAGGCTTCAATGTATCCTGATATCGTATAGTTTGAATCCTCAAAATAATCTAGTAATGCATTTCCTTTCTTAATAATTCTTTTTTCAAATTCTTCATAGGTTGCAGGAATAACAGAAAACGTATTTGTTTCATGTGATATTCCTAAGGTTGCTATTCTCATATCGTTATTTTCTTTCTTTCAATATAATAAAAATGATTTTATTTTTTTAATAATTATGTTTGATGAAAAAAAAATTTCAATTGATATTCATGGATTTAGGGCCGTAGATGCCAAAATAGCTATTGAAGATCATATAATTGAGTGTATTAATCAAAACTACTCACAGATAAGGATTGTTCACGGTCATGGAACGGGTGTATTAAAAAAAATTACTGAAGAAGTATTATCATCTTCAGAATTTGTTAAGGATTTTTATCCCGATCATACTTTTGGAGTTACCATTGGCAACCTAATCTATTAAGATCTTATAATGATTGCTATTACGGCTCCAATAATAAACCAAAGAGTCCACCTAAACCACCAAAATTTATATAATTGCTTAAACTTTTCATAATTCATTTATAAATCCTTTGTTCTATTTTTTAGATCGTTAATTGCATTGTTGAGCTCTTTTTCTAACTGGTCTACAACTTTCTCTGTAGAATTTATTTCTGAAACTCTTCCAATCCCTTGACCTGAGCCCCAAATATCCTTCCATGTTTTAGGCTTATTCGGATTACTGAATGTCATTTGAGTTTTACTCCCATTTTCTAAGTTATCTGGATCTAAACCAGATCTTTCTATTGAACCTCTAAGATAATTTCCATGTATACCTGAAAAAAAAGATGAATATACTATGTCTTTTGCTGAACTATCCAAGATCATTTTTTTATAAACTTCATCAGCGTTTGCTTCAGTAGTAGCTATAAACCTTGATCCTACATAAGCTAAATCTGCTCCTAATGCTAATGCTGATGCTATAGAGTAACCATCCCCAATTGCCCCTGAAAGTAGAATTGTCCCATTAAACCACTCTTTTACTTCTCTCAAAAGAGCAAACGGTGATAAAGTCCCAGCATGTCCTCCTGCTCCAGCGCATACTAAAATCAATCCATCTACTCCTAATTCCGCAGCCTTTTCTGCATGCCTAACACTAATTACATCATGATAAACAATTCCTCCATAACTATGTGCAGCATCAATAACATCATCAGGAGGTCTTAAGCTTGTGATAATTATCGGAACTTTATTATTAACACATGTTTCCATGTCTGACATCAATCTATTGTTTGATTTATGGCAAATTTGATTTACAGCAAAGGGAGCAACTATTTTATTGGGGTTATTATGCTTATAATCTTCTAAATCATCCTTTATTCTTTTTATCCAATCATCTAAACTTTCTGGCTCTCTTGCATTTAGAGCAGGGAATGAACCTATAATTCCGGATTTACACTGATTCACCACAAGTTCAGGATTTGAAATAGTAAACATAGGAGAACCTACTACTGGTATCCTTAACTTAAAGCCATTTATTTCATACATATGAATAGGATAATATATTTAGTTGGTGTAAGTATGTTCAAGAAAACCATATTCTTCACAAAATCTTCATAAAATAAAGATAAAATTAAGTAATAAATAATAAATTTTGGAGTTTATTTTGCAAAATTCTAATGACATAGATAAACTAATTGCTCAGTCTCAAAATAGGTTTGGAAAAAAGTTTGTTTATATTTTTGGTCCAATCTTATTTGTTATTTTAGCTATAATTTTTTCATACTATTATCTAAATTCTGATGATGACTCCGAAATTATTTCTTATGAAACCCACAAAATAATTAAGGGGAGTATTGCAAACACCCTTATTGCTTCAGGAAGTACACAAATTGAGAAAAAAATTTCATTATCTTTTGGCACAGGAGGGAATTTATCTAAGATATATGTAAAAGAAGGAGAAAATGTTAAAGCTGGTCAATTACTTGCGGAACTTGATCCTAAAGATTTACAGAATGCACTTGAAAGACAAGAAATCACACTAAGAAAATTACTAGAATATCCAACTGAAGAAGACTTAAAATCTGCACAATATGTAGTAAATCAGGCTGAAAAAACTTTAAGTGATTTATTGGACTATCCTTCAACTGAACAACTTCGTACGGCAGAAGAATTAGTGAGTCAAGCTGAAGCAAGCTTCATAACGGCACAGGAAAATTATGATGAATTATTAATGCCTACCGACTCACAATTTGATGCTGTTACTAAACTCATAGAGCAGGCTGAACAAGCTCTCTCAAACTCAAACTTACTTTTAGAGAATTCTTTTAGAGAAGTTGATACGTCTCTGATTGCTTTAACTGAGGCAGTAAATAATTACTGTGATGTAGATACATTGCCAAATAGAAAAGATATATGTGTTGGATTGGATAATTATCCCTTAGAGAAATCAATTACAGACAATATTATTGATGAAATTTTTATATGTTGTAATGCAAATACTACCGAAATGAACTTATCCAAAGCTCTAATAAATTTAAACTCGAATTACATAAATTCTATTGAACAAGTTAATGTTTACACAAAGCAATTAGAGAGTTCTGAAGCATCTCTAAAAGATGCAAATAACACTATGCATAATTTAAAAAACCCAACTCAGAATGATATAGATAGGATGATAAAGCTGGAAGAACAAGCAGAAAAAAATCTCCAAAAAAGAATCCTCGCTTTAGAAGAAATGAAATTAGGAACTGACCCTGAAGATCTAAAATTAGCAGAAGAAAATTTAGAAAAAAGTAAGCTTGCTTTAGAGAGAGTTATAGGAGGAACAGATCAAAATGACATAGATATACAAAAACTAGTTGTTGAGCAGGCTAAAGAAAGCCTTTCTAAAACTGAGATAACGGCTTTATTCGATGGTCAAATTTCTTCAATTAATTTCAAGCAAGGAGAATTTATTTCTGCAGGCCAAAGTATGTTCATATTATCTGATCCTTCTACCATGCAAATGGATATAATTGCATCAGAAGCAGAGTTTGTAGAAATGAGTCCTGGTATGTATGGACTTGTTTCATTAGATTCTAAACCTTTTCCTCCATCTCTAATTCAGATTGCATCTATTTCAAACGTTCCAAATGTTACTCAAGGAATTGTAACTTATCCTGTTGAAGCAAGATTTATTAGAGGTTTTGAAGTTTTAAGTGTAATAAATCAATTTACTCCTCTACTAGATTCTTTTTCGGGAATGGATTTAAGTAGTATTCCTGGCATACCAAGTATAGAAGGTCTTCCTGGTACATTTTCTCAGGGAAGAAATCTTGGAAATGGTCCAAATAATTTAGGTGCAATCGAAAGACAAGAACTACAAGGTTTATTGTCTACTTTGCTTTCTGAAGAACTTCCTGCTGAAGGTATGAACGGAACAGTTACATTACTCAAAGATTCAGTTCAAGATGTTCTAGTTGTTCCATCAGAAGCTTTAGTGATGGAAAAAAATAAAATAAATGTGATTACTACTATTTCAGATGATGAAATAATTTACACAGAAGTTAAGACAGGACTAACTGATGGAAAACAAACTGAAATCTTAGATGGATTAAGAGAAAATGATTCCATTTATATTAAAAGAATAGGACAAGTGGTTGAGAAAAAACAGGATTCTACTAAATCTATAGATGAACTTACTAAGGGTAAGCCTCCAATGCCTAGAGGTAGTAAAAAATGATAGAGTTGTCTAATGTTTCAAAAATATTTGATACAGGTTTTAATCAGGTAAATGCATTATTAGAGGTAGATGTAAAAATCGATCAAGGTGAATTTGTTGCAATCAAGGGCCCCTCTGGTTCAGGTAAAAGTACGATGATGAACATTATTGGTTTACTAGACCGTCCAACAAGAGGTAAATATTTTCTTGGCAATAATGATGTTTCTACTCTCAATGATAATAAAAGGTCTTTAATACGTAGAAATGTTTTTGGATTTGTTTTTCAAAACTATAATTTAATTCCTAGGCTTTCAGCTGTTAGGCAAGTTGAAATGCCTCTAATTTATAGAAAAGATAAAGATAAAAGGAAAAAATCTATTTTGGCATTAAGTAAGCTTGGATTAGCTGAAAGAATTTCTCATTCTCCTGTAAAACTTTCAGGTGGTGAGCAGCAGAGAGTTTCTATAGCCAGAGCGTTAGTCGGAGAACCTAAAGTTATTTTAGCTGATGAACCAACAGGTGCTCTTGACTCTAAAACGGGAGAAGAAATTATACAAATTTTCAAATCTTTATCAAATGAGGGCATTACTGTAATTATGATCACACATGATGATTCCGTTGCCCGTAAAGCTCAGAGAATCATTGAAATGAAAGACGGGATGATAATCCAGGAGTAATTATTGAATATTTTCGATGCAATAAATTTTGCCTTTAGATCAATTATTTCAACACCACTGAGAAGTGGGCTTACTGCACTAGGAGTAATTGTCGGTGTCACTTCAGTAATAGTACTTGTTTCATTAGGTCAAGGAATTAAAAAACAGGTAGAAGAAGAAATTACAGCATTAGGGACTAATCTATTATTTATTACTGCTAGTTCTGATGATTCCTCTACTGGGGTTTCTGGAGGGAGAAATTCAGGAATATCCTTAACCTTAAGTGATTCTGAAAAATTATTGGAAAGAAATATTGAAGGTGTAAGAAATATAGCTCCCCAGATTGATTTTCCAGCTCAACTTATAGCTGGTAATTATAATACAGAATCAAATGTTTATGGTACAACACCTGAATACATAGATGTTACGTCAACAGAAACTCTAGAAGGTGAATTTATTACTCAAAAAGATGTTGATACTAAAGCTCTTAGAATGGTATTAGGCTCAGAAATCTCAGAAAAGCTTTTTCCTGAGGGAAATGCAATAGGTAAAATCGTTAGGCTTAGTTTATTTAATAGATTTGATTTTAGATTTGTTGTTAGTGGAGTAATGAAACCCAAAGGAGGAGAAGGAGATGATGATTTTTCTGTTTTTATTCCCGTTTCTACAATGCAAAACAGAATAGCATTTCTAAAAAACCCTACTGGTGATGTAAATGTTTTCAGAATTTTAGTTAGATCTGAAGATGAATATGACAAATCTATTATTTCAAATTTACTTTCTGAAAACTTAAAGGAAATTCATGGTGTAGTTGAACCTGATTTTGAAATAACTAGTATGGATCAACTTTTAGAAGCGGCTAATCAAGTTTCAGGTGCATTGACTCTATTTCTTGGTTCAATAGCTGGTATTTCACTCCTAGTTGGAGCAATTGGTGTAGGAAATATAATGCTAGTTAGTGTCACTGAAAGGACTAGAGAAATAGGTACATTAAGATCTATCGGAGCTACGAAATCTGATATAAGACTTCAATTTATAACAGAAGCTCTTACTATTTGTTTATTGGGAGGATTATTAGGTATAGTGATAGGGATAATAATTTGCTTAAACTTAAGTGGTATTTCATTTGGTGAAGAAGATAATTTGTCTGCAGTTATAACACCATCTAGTGTATTGTTAGCCTTTGTTGTTTCTTTTTTAGTTGGACTTATTAGTGGAGCATATCCAGCCTATAGAGCGTCAGAATTGGATCCTATTGAGGCACTAAGAAGTGAATAGTTTAGTGCTTATAGAAAACATTTTGAAGACCTACAATACTATCTAGCTTTTCTTCAAAAGACTTTGATGTATTTACATTTGCAAAGGGTAAATTTAATTTTATTTTTTCACTATTATTTTTTACAACTATTGAAACAGGGATATTTCCTTCGTTATCTAGTAAAATTCGCGTAATATCATCCATTAAATGCTTATTACTTGAGTGCTTTTGTGTATCTAATGTAATTATTATTTCTCTAATTTGGTTTATATTACCATTTGTAATTTCTTCTATTCGTGAATTTTCATTTTTCATTTTGGGTTTATATTCCTCTTTAGTAATTATTGGTACTTGTGATTTAAGATTATTATGAAGGTTTGATTGGTCTTCAAATGAGAATATTTCTGCATTATCGTACCAAATAGAATTATCTCCATTTCTATTATTAATTTTTCCTTTTATTTTAGCTATAGGGCTATGAACCCAAATATCAACTTCACTGAGCTTGTTCTGCCAAACCATTAGATCAATCGAACCATCAACAAGTTCTAGCTTAACAATCATGAACTCTAAACCTTTTCTAGAAGTTCTTTTTTCATATGACTTAACTTCAGCAATAAACGTATGCTGACGATTAATATCTACCGTTTCAATTTGTTCAAGAGAAACTATTATTTCTTCATTAATTTGCTTAATCCTCATCATTTTTTTGTGATTAGGATTTTCTGTAAAAGAAATACCCATAACCTCTTGCTCCCAAAACATTTTTTGACTGTTATCTGTGCTAGTTTCTTGAATTTCAATGAAATTTACTGGAGTTTCTACTTCTTCACCAAAAAGATCAAACATTGTTGATTGATTACTATTTCTTAACTTGGTCAAGCTATTTATTTGAATGAGTATTCTTTCAATTGAATCTAGTAATCCTCCTCTATCTCCAAATTCATCAAAACTACCTGATTTAATTAAACTTTCTAAGATTTTTTTATTTATCCAAGAAGAATCTACTCTTTTACAGAAATCTGACAAAGATTCAAAATCACCATTTTTTTCTCTTTCCATAATTATCTTAGATAATGAAGATTCACTAACATTTTTCAATGATGAAAGACCATAAGTTATAACTCTTCCACTATCATTACTAATAATCTCAAAATTAACCTTTGAAGTATTTATATCTGGTTTTAGAATTTTAAGATTAGTTTTTCTTAATTCATTTACGCATACCGATATTTTTTCTGTATTGTTGATTGAAGAATTTAATAATGCTGTGAAATATTCAATTTTATAATTAGCCTTAAAATAAGCCGTCCAATAAGCAATCATTGCATATGAAACACTATGGGCTTTATTAAAAGCATATCCTGCAAAAGGCTCAATCAGTTCAAAAACTTCGTTACTTAATTTTTCATTAAATCCTTTTTCTGTTGATCCTGATATAAATCTACTCTTTTCTGCTAACATTACTTCTTTTATTTTTTTTCCCATAGCTTTTCTTAAGATATCTGCCTCTCCTAATGTGTAACCTCCAAAAGCTTGAGCTATCTTTAAAACCTGATCTTGATAAACTATTATTCCGTAAGTTTCGGCTAAAATATCTTTTAATGTTTCATGAGGATATGAGATTTTTTCTTTACCATATTTTGACCTTATAAATCTATCAATATGCTCCATTGGTCCTGGCCTATAAAGAGCTATCATTGCTGCAATATCAGATATACTGGTTGGTTTTAAATCCTTAATGTATTTTCGCATTCCAGCGGATTCTAGCTGAAATACACCAAATGTGTCACCCTTAGATAAAAGCTCAAAAGTATTAGTATCAGTTTTAGAGATTTCATAGATATCAAATTTTTTTTCTGTTCTTTTTTCTATTATTTCGATAGTTTTACTAATTATTGTTAAGTTAGTTAGACCAAGAAAATCCATTTTTAGTAGACCAACATCAGCTATTGCAGCCATAGCATACTGGGTTGTTGGAGGAGCATTTTCTTCTCCAGAGGTAGAAATTTGCAAAGGAACATCATCTGTCAGGTTATCTTGAGAAATAACTACCCCAGCGGCATGTGTTGATGCATGTCTTACTGTACCTTCTAATTTTTGTGCAAATTCAACTACTTTTTTATTGTCTGAATCGTTAAGTAAAGTTTTAAATTCTTCTATTTCAAGAGCATCTTTGATTTTTGTTCCTACTCTTGTAGGAATAATTCCAGCTAGTTTGTCACCAACTGAAATTGGTAGGTCTAAAACTCTAGTTACATCTCTTACTGCAGCCTTTGCTCCCATTGTTCCAAATGTAATTATTTGAGCAATATGTTCTTTTCCATACCTATCGACACAATATTTCATTACCTCGTTTCTTTTATCATCTTCAAAGTCCATATCGATATCAGGCATCTCTTTTCTTTCTAAGTTTAAGAATCTTTCAAAAACAAGATTATGTTCCATTGGATTTATTTTTGTAACATCAAGGCAGTATAGTACGAGGCTTGCAGCCGCAGATCCTCTAACTGCGGATAAAATATTTTTAGAATTAACAAAATTAAATATATCCCAGCATACTAAAAAGTAGTCAGGGAATTTACTTTTTTCTATTACTTCTAATTCATAGTCTAACCTTTCAATTAATTCAGGAGTATTTTCATTAAATTTTTTACTAAATCCTTTATAAGTTAACTCTCGTAGATATTCCATTGAAGATTTATTATCAGGACAATCATATTTAGGAAGAAGCGCTTTAGAAAAATCTAAATTAATATTACATCTATCAACTATTTCTAATGTATTATTTAGTCCTGAAGGAAGTTCACCCCACTCTTCCCACATTTCTTGTGAAGATTTTATGTAATAATTGTCATCATCAAACTTAAATCTATTTGGATCGTTGATATTTGAGTTAGTTTGCAAGCACATTAATAGTTCATGAGCTTCATGATCATGTTTTTCAACGTAATGATTATCGTTTGTGATAACGATAGGTAAGTTATTATTTTTACTTATTTCCAATAATTTTTTATTAATTTCTTTTTGATGAGGGACTCCTATGTGATCCATTATTTCTAGGTAGAATCTATCTCTAAAAACTTCAGAAAACCATCCATAAGTTTCTTTGATTTTTTCTTCATTTGTAGAAATAATCGATCTAGATAGCTCAGAAGAAGGGCATCCAGAAAGAACAATTATTCCTTCATTGTTTTTTTCTAAAATATTTTTATCGATTCTAGGTTTGTAATAAAAACCATTTAAGTTTGCGTGAGTGGTTAGTTTCATTAAGTTTTTGTAACCTTTTTCATTTTCTGCAAGAAGAGTTAAATGATAAGGACTTTTTTCTTCATTTGTTTTTTTCAAACTATCTTCTATAGCGCAATATGCTTCTAGTCCAATAATTGGCTTTACTTCATATTTTTTTGCTAATTTATAAAATTCAACGGCTCCATACATATTTCCATGATCTGTAATAGCTATGCCTGGCTGATTATTAGCTTTTACTTTAGCAACCATTTTTTCTAGGTTACTCATTCCATCTAGTAAGCTATATTCTGAGTGATTATGTAAATGAACAAATGAATTCAAAAAAATCTCTTTTTACTTAAAATTACTGAAAAAAAATTTGAGTTAAATAGAGAATAGATTTCTCCAAAAAAATATTCATTAATTTTATGACGTTTTTTCGATTAATTATTTTTTCTTAAAGATATTACCAATGGAATGGATAAAATCATCATAAAAGTTAATATGTAATAGGCATAAATATAATCCCCAGTAAAATCTTTAGTTAGACCAACTAATAACGGAGAAAGAGTGCCAAAAACAGCTCCAACAGTATTTAATATACCAACCATAGAACCATAATTTTTTCTTCCAAAATAATCAGCAGCTAAGGTTAGTCTTAATGGTACTGATGAACCAAAGCCAAGACCAAAAAATATTATAAAAAGAATTATTCCTAGATTTCTGTTAACTAGTATAAATTCACTCTCTGAACCTATGATACTGACTCCCAATATACCAAGAGTTAATAATGAAAAAGAAATTGTAAGTAAAAATTTCCTATCATATTTATCTGTTATAAAACCAACTACTACCCTCCCTAGAATATCTCCCCACCATGAAAGACCAATTATAGTTGCTGCAAAAGCTGTTGTTAATCCAAACTCCTTGAAAGAAGTTAAATGAAATAAATTACTAGTAAAAACAGCTTGGCTTATACCAGCTGCAAGAGCCAGTTTCCAGAAATTCCCATTTCTTAGAGCCTCCTTTACAGAAAAACCAGAGTCTCTAGTATCTAATTTATCGTCTGAACTTTTTTCATTATTCCTTTTTTCACCGTCAGGATATTGTCCATAATCTTCTGGGTCACCTCTTAGAATTAAGGATGTTGGTAAACCTAATACCCAAAAACCAATACCCACAGAAAAAATCATATTTCTCCAACCAAATTCTTCAATCCCTAAAACTATTAAAGGAATTGTAATTCCCCCTAAGCCAGCTCCTGACATCAATACTGAGATAGCTTTACCTCTATTTTTTTGAAACCAATTTCCAACAACTGCTAGAAAAATTATAAAAGTACCGAAAGACATTCCTAAAGTGAGTATAGTAATGGCACAATAAAATTCCCATAAGCTTTGCATTCTACTCATCCAAATAAATGATGCACCCGTTAATAAAATTCCAAAAGCCATTACTCTTTTTGGTCCAAATTTTTTTATTACTGTTCCTACAAAAGGAGAAATAAGTCCACTTTCCGATCTTTGAATAGATACTGCTGCACCAGTAGCGCCACTACTCCAACCAAATGTGCTAAGTATTGCATCGAAAAAAGGAGGGAATCCTCTCCAAAAAACAGCAGAAGAGTACCATTGCACTATTCCAGCACTGAAAACTATCCACCAACCATAAAATATATTAGGCTTTCTAATTCTAGAGGGCAATTATTCCATAACCTCCATCAACAGGAATAACACTTCCGGTGATTCCACTGGATAGATCGCTTATAAGAAAAAGTGCAGTATTTGCTACTTCTTCATGGGTTATGGGTCTCTTAATTGGAGATCTTTCTTCGTGAGCTTTTCTCATCTTAACGAATCCTGGTATGCTTCTAGCTGATAATGAAGGCAACGGCCCTGCTGAAATAGAGTTAAATCTTATTTGACGAGGTCCAAATTCTGCAGATAATTGTCTATTGATATTTTCTAATGCAGCCTTGGCGGTTCCCATAACGTTATAACCAGGATATACTCTTGTAGAAGCATCAAATGTCATTGAAATTACGGATCCTCCACTCTCTGAAAAATATTTTGAAGCTTCTCTGGCTATAGTTACTAGAGAGTATGAGCTTGTTTCCATTGCTAAACTGAACCCTTGTTTTGATAAATTGGAAAAATCACCTCCAAGATCTTCTCTATTTGCAAATGCTATTGAATGAACTATAAAATCAATATCACCATGATTTTCATAAAATTGTTTCATTACTTCTTTTACTTCTGATTCATCGTTAGCATCACATTTTAGTAACAATGAATCATTGCCTTCAAGCAAACTATTAATACTCTTTAGAAGCCTTTCATCTAGATATGTAAATGCTAATGTTGCTCCTGCATCCATTAATTTTTCAGAAATTGACCAGGCAATAGATCTTTGGTTAGCTAAACCAAAAACTATTCCTTTTTTATTTGATAAATCTATATTAATACTCATGTTTCCCTACTTTCTGTAATCTTCTGCGTTTTGGATTGGCTCATAACCAATTTTATTATAAGCATTTTTGATATCCCAAAATCTCCATTTATTATTTGACACACCATAAAAAATTTCAAAACCAAGTTTGTTTTCTATACTTTTTTCAACCAATTGAGCTAAATCCTCATGGGCTAACCAAGTTGCAAAATGTCTAATAGAGTTTTTTGGGGTATCAATCTTTTGTACAGTCCCTATTCTTAGGTTTATAGATTGAATCTTAGATGTTTCATAATAAAACCTTCCTAATGACTCTCCATATGCTTTTGAAATGCCATAATATGAGTCAGGTCTAATTGGTACGTTATGATCAATCATGGGTATTTTTTTTGGATCCAAACCTTCATAATTTCCTTTTACAATTTCATTGTATGGAGAGTCATTTTCAAAAAGACCAACTGCATGATTTGAACTAGCAAAAATAACCTTATCTATATTATTTATCTTTGCTGATTCATAAACATTTCTAGTTGATTCAAAATTGTTCTTTAATACAAGTTCCCAACTTGTATTAACCTCTATCACTGCTCCTAGATGAATTATTGTTGTACATCCCTTTGAACCATTTAATACATCCTCAAAAATATTCATATTGCCAATTATAGTTTTTGCACAATTTTTATTAGATTCATTTATATCTAGATTAATTATTTCGTGATTTTCGGATAGTTTTTTATTTAAAATTGTGCCAATAAGTCCTGATCCGCCTGTAATGAAAATTTTTCCCATTAAGATTCCTTTTTTGAAAATAATAATTTATGATTACTATAACTTTACTCAACATATTATATACCCATAAGAAAGAATTATTAATTATGAAAAACAAATTTGCAATAATTGGATGTGGAGGAATGGGTTTTAGGCATCTTTTAGGTTACGTAGAATATCTTGATTATGATACTGATCTAGAATTAGTTGCAGTTGTTGATCCAAATAAAGAATCATCTAAATATTTATCTGATCATTTCACTAATGTAACAGGAAGAAAAATCAAATCTTACAAATCCCTAGATGAACTAAAAAAATCAAACATTTCATTAGACTCTGTGGATATTACTTCAACAAATGATACTCACCATAAAATTTCTATTAATGCAATGAAATTAGGTCTAGATATTATGTGTGAAAAACCAGTGGCACTGGATATTTCTTTAGCTAATAAAGTATTGAAGTATAAAGAAAAATTTAAAAGACATTTTGCTTTATTTGAAAACTTTAGACGAGATCCAATAAATAGACTAACCAAATTTATAGTTGATTCTGAAAAGTTTGGCTCGAGTATTTATGCGACTGATTTTGAATCCTCATACTCCTTCGGAAAAGTTATGCATGGTACTGGATGGCGAGCAAAAAAAAAGAAGGGTGGAGGAATAGTTCTTGATGCAGGTATTCATAATGCAGATTTATTAATTTATTTTTTAGGGTCAATCAAAACAGTAACAGGATATTCTAATATTTTATTACCCGAAAGAACATTAGTGACTATGGAAGAAAGTAATCATAATTTAAAGTCTTTCTATAGACATAGAATTGAAGATTATAAGGAAAAAATAGTTGTACAAGATTCAATCGATACTATCTTTTCTAATATTGAATTTAATTCTGGAGCAATCGCAAATATAATAATTTCTGATGCTATCCCCAATTTATCCATAAATGAATCTTGGATTCATGGTTCGAAAATGAGTTTATTGAGAACAAGATCTAGATCCGGTATACCAATAAAAGTTTTAAGAGAAGGCAAAGAAATAAACGGAGATAAAGTTTTAGAAGAATTTCAAGATTTTAAGCTTGATTATTGGACCCAAAAAATTTTTGGAGATTTTGTTAATGGTGGATATAATTATCAATTTGAAGAGTACGACAGAAAGATTATTGCAATTGAATATTTAGATTTTATTAAATCTAAAACCAAAGGACTTCAGCCTGAAGTGAGCGTGATTGAAGGTATAAGATCTCTTTCATTGGCATATGCATTTATTGAATCAGGGTTTTTATCAAAAAAAATAATTTTTGAAGAATTTATTAATTCTAATGATTTAAATTATTTTAGTTCCAATTAGGAATCAAAATTTATTATTGATCTTCCAGATATTTTTCCGTTCTGTAAGTCATCACAAGCTTTATTTATGTCATCTAATTTATATTCTTTAGTCACTAGTTTATCCAACGGAAATTTTCCTTCTTCATAAAGCCTAAGGTACATTTGAAAATCCTTATCTGGATAAGTAGCTCCTAATGACCCCCTATATTGTCTTTGATGGAACATAAAGTGTCCAGGGTCAAGTGTCATTTCTTTTCCAGGCATACCTACCAAAACAGCCATTCCTCCAATATTTTCTGCTCCTGAGCCTCCACCTCTAACACTAGGTAAAATTTGTTCATTAGTTATCCTTAGACCAATGGTATCAAAGGCATAGTCTGCTCCACCGGAAGTTATTTCGTGAATTGCACTAACAGGATCTTCCTTTGAAGAGTTGATCGTGTGTGTTGCACCAAATTTTTTAGCAAATTCTAATTTTTCATCTGAAATATCAACTGCAATTATTGGAAAAGCTTCAAGTATACTAGCCATAATTAATGAAGATAAACCTACCCCACCTACCCCAAATATAGCCACAGATTCCTCTGGTCTTACTTTTGCAGTGTGTAGTACTGCTCCTGCTCCAGTTAATACTGCACAACCTACAATTGATGAATTATATTTATCAGAAGTTTTTGGAATTTTTACAACATATCCTGATCTAACAAGAACATGCTCTCCCCAAGTATATGTTGCTCCATTTAGCGGTGCTTCATTATAAGTAACTCCTGTTGCAGGATAAACAGGTCTTCCTCTGACGGGATCTCTATTTACCCAGGTTACTATTGCAAGATCACCTTCTTCTAAGTGGTCTACATCAGAACCTTTGGCTATAACAGTTCCTGTACCTTCATGTCCTAATAAAGAGGGTGTAGGGCCTTCAGGATTATGCATTTGATGCAATTGACTATGACAAATTCCACTGGAATGTAACTTAACTATTACTTGGTCAGGTCGTGGTTCAGGTAATTGGACAGTATCTACTGTTAATTCCTTGCCATACTCTGTGTGAATTGCGGCTTTGCTATCCATTAGAAACTCCATTCTTAAGTTGATATTAATTTACTATGTTTTTCACTAATTTACTATTTAGAAAAAGCACATTATTGATAAAATATTAATATGAATAAAATTTTATTGTTCCTAGCTATTATATTAATTTTTTCTTGTGGCCAAAATCAATTGGATGAAGAAATTGAAATGATAGACCCTATTACAATTAACCCATTAATTGATTTTGAATCTTTCTACAATCAGCTTCCGGCTAAAGAGAAAGATTGTCTTGTAGAAAACTTTGATAATTCGAACCAGCTTGTTTCTTTTATTGATGAAGGCTCTCTTCCAAGGAGTGAATTAGCAAACTGCTTATCAATGGGAACAAATTTCAGAATTCTTCAAGGGATCTTAATTAATAAAACCATCCAATTGAGTGATTCTGAAAAAGATTGTATAAGCTCAAAAAATGATGAAGAATACTTTGATTATTTGGGAGAAAAATTTGGATCTCCAATGTTTACTTATTCTCTTGGAACTTTATTTTGCTTAAATGAATCTTCTAGAAAAATTTTTGATTCTAATAGTGGAGAAAATATTTTTGATGATTTAATTGATAACAAAGCTTTAGTATCAATTTTGCCAAATAATATAGACTCGATTGAATGTTTAGCTAATAAAACAGGTTTTAACTCAACTAAAGATTCATTAACCTATATATATACTTCTGGAGGTTTATTTCCTCTTCAAATTTTTTCTGATATTTCAAGTATTTCTGAATGCATTCAAATTCCAAAAGAACTAGTTGATTTAGGATTAAACAATGATTCTTCTATTTGTTTATCTGAAAAACTTCAAAATGCTTTTTCTGATCCTTTGAATCCATCTCTTACTGATCTACCACAAGTTATTCTAGAGTTAGAAAAATGTAATATTGATGCTGTTGCTCTACTAAGATATTTTGAATTTGATATACCTGATCCTGAAGCAAATAATGAAGAAATAGAAATACTTGAAGAAGTTTCAACAGATGATAGATTCATATGCTTGTCAGAAAAATTAGACATGAATGATGTACTAGAATTTCTTTATACTGGTAAGTTATCAAATAATGCATTAGAGGTAGCTGAATCATGCGATATTTCTAAGGAGGAAATAGAATCATTGGATCTTTCAGAAATTTTGCAAAATAACTAGTATAATTACGGTATGAAAATTGATATCGATAAAAAATCTAATTTAGTGATTGCTGCAGATATAGGAGGAACAAATATTAGAGTTTCTCTTGTTGATAACGAAGGAAACATAATAAAGAAAAAAAAAGTTGAATATGAACCATCTTTAGGAATAGAAAAAGCTGGATTATTAATAACTGAATTATCATCAGAAATTAGTATAAACTGTTCTATTTTTGGAATGGGTTATTCATCTGCTGGCCCTTTAAATCAAATTAATGGAGAATATATTAATCCTCCTAACTTAACTGGTTGGCACAAAAAATCTTTAGTTCCAATTATTAAAGAAAATTTAGGAATTGTCCCAAAAGTAGGGCATGACGCAACTTTAGCAGCATTAGCGGAGACTAAATTAGGAGAATTTTCTGGTTCGAAAGATTTAATTTATTTAACTGTTTCTACAGGTGTAGGCGCGGGATTAATATCAAATGATAATTTGATCCAAGGACATAATTGGTTTGCTGGTGAGGTTGGGCATATGATAATAAATCCAAATGGACCTAGCTGTTCTTTGGGATGTCCAGGGTGTCTAGAAGGTAATGTTTCTGGTACAGCTATAGCTTCTATCGCGCAAAATGAATTGTCCAAAAAGGATAGGTTTTATCAAGGCTTAGATTCTAAAATGGTTTTTGAATTTGCAAGAAATGGAGATAAAGATTGTAATGAAATACTGCTATCTGTTGTAGAAAATTTAGGAAGAGGTCTAGCTTCATTGTTAGCAATATTTAATCCTGAGGTAATTATTTTAGGTGGTTCTGTAGCTGAAGCAATAAAAAAAAATTATTGGGAAGATCTTATGAAATTTATATCAACTTATTCAATAAATTTTTATAAAAAAAATCCTCCAATAAAAATGACTTCCCTTGGAGAGGATGCCTCTACCTTGGGAGCATCCATAATAGCTTACACTTAATCATCTATCCTAGGTTGATCTATAGGTTTTTCATAATCTGCTAAAGACTTTATAGGATCGTCTATATCATCATCAACTGCATCTGGGGCAATAAATGAAGTCCCATCAGGATTAAGTGATCCCCATCCTTCAATTTCTGCAGCATTATATTCGTCAAAGTCACTTATGTTCTTATTTTTAAGATTATCTTCCTCTTCTTCAATTTCTGATTCAGATGTATCTGAAGAATCTAAGCCTTCATCAGCTTTTATCTCTAAAAGTTTTATTTTACTTAATTGTACAATTTCAGGCTCAGAGGAGAATCTTAATTGCTCCAAAAGACTTTTAGCATAAACACCACTTATATTTGATATTCCTAAAACAGCCGCTTTTTGAGTCTCTAATTCTTCGTCTTCTAATAAATCCTTTATTTGATCAAGATGTTCTTCATTTCCCAAATAACTAAGTGATATACAAGAATTTGTCCTGATTACGGAGTAATTATGATCAAGATTATCTTCAAGTAGTGGAATCCATTTAGTGTTTCCGTTGTTTCCCATAGAAATTATTGAAGAGTTTATATCTTCATTTTTCTTTGAACTGTATTTTTTCATTATCAATTTATCAATTTTATTATTATTAATAAAACTAATACTTTGAAGCATCATATTTTGAGATTCATCTGATTTTGAGTTATTTATAAAATCTAGTCCAAAGTCTAGTGATTTTTTAATTTCTTTAGTTTTATTTTTTTCAACATAATACGAGATCCATATACCAAATATATTAATTGCCTGATTTCTTATTTCAGCTTTTTTTTCATTTATTATTATCTTTTTAATCCTTCTAATTGTAGAAAGGTCTGAGCTTTTTGACATATATTTTGTAACTAACAATCGGATTTGATCATTTTTATGTTCAAGAAACATTAGGATTAGTGTTTCAAAATCTACGCCTTTTTTTTCTTCTTCATAAGATATAAGCTTTTCAATGGTAAGGATGATTTCTTCTTCTTTCATCCTTAAGATATGCTTATAAGTCTCTTCAAAGGTTTCGTAATTAATTTTTGAAAAATCTAATTGTTTTTTCATTATGAAGAAATCTCCACATTTTTAGTTTGTAAATATGGTAGGCTCATTGATCCATAAACATTTTCTTTTTCATTACTGATATAATCCACATTTCCTAATGCTTTGAAGGAATTTCCAGAGATCATAGTATTCTTAACTCTACCTACAATTTTTCCTTTTTCTATTTTATAACCTAATGAAATATTTGCACTAAAATCACCAGAAAGTTCATTCCCCTGACCTGCACCTAACAAATGATCTACTAAAATCCCTTCATCAATTTGATCTATCATTTTTTTAATTCCAATATCACCTTCATTCATAATTAAGTTTGATGTTGATGGGAATGTGTTAGAGCCTAATGATCTTCCTGCACATCCATTTGGTTTGCAGCCGTACTCAGAAGATGATTTAAGGTCAAATAACCCGGAAATAAATTTTCCTTCTTCTACTAATTTATTAATTTGACTATTTGTTCCTTCTGCATCAAAATTCCTTGAAGAAGGACTATAATCTATTAGTGGATTATCAATAATAGTTATTTTTTCATCGAAAATTTTCTCATTTTCTCTACTGGATAAAGTTGATAAATTCTTTGAAAGATTATTTCCATTAAATGAGACTAGAAGAGGAGAAAGAATTGTTTGATATAAACCATGTGGTGTAAATATTACTGGGCATCCTTTTGGAGGAGATGTTTTTATATTTTGAGCTACAGATAAATTTTCTATTAGTTTATTAGTAATTTTTTCTATTACTTCGTTCTCAATATTTTTTACTGAACTAGTGTAGTCATAAATGTTCAACATATCATTTTCGTTAATTATTTGAGCAGAAATAAAAAAACTTATACCTGACTCTTTTGAAGATTTTGAAAGACCATTTGAATTTGATAAATTTGATTGCCCTAAGCCTAAATCATATTCTCCATCACATAGTGCATTTGGGAAATGTTTCAAAATTTTTTTTATAGTTTCATCAATCTTATTTATGAAAAAATCATTTGGAATATTAAATTCATCTTCAGAAAATATTTTTACTTCGGGATTTGAATAATTTTTCCCCTTAGGGAAAATTATTTTTGTATCAGTTGGATAGTCACTTAGTTCTAAAAAATTTGATTTAAATTTTTCAAAATCATAATTACTTGTTGAATAAAGGGTCAGTCCTTTATTTTGAATAGCTCTTACTGCAAACCCCTTAGATTGTTTTATAGAAATTTCTTTCAAATTATTTGACTCATAAGAAATACTTTTATACTCATTTTCCTCCTCGTATAACTCATATTGATCAAAATTATTTTTTAAGAATTTTATAATTTCATTCATTTATCCACTCGATACTAAACAATTATTAATTCTTATGTGTGGGGATCCATTAGAAACAGGTAAGGGCATTTGTCCTCCTTTACCACATCCTCCTCCTTGATTGATTTCCAAATCATTTGCAATTCCGTTTATGTTTTTTAGGGTAGTAAATAAATTCCCAGATAATTTAACAGGTCTTAATGTTTCGGTGATTTTTCCATTTTCAATTCTATAGGTTTCAGCTGAAGAGAAGGTAAACATTTCGTGTTCTGTCATTCCTCCATACCAATTTTTTACGTATAAACCATCATTAGTATCTTCAATAATTTCTTTTTTTGTGCTCGTACTATTTTCTATTATTGTATTTGTCATTCTTACTATTGGAGGGTATGCATACGATATAGCTCTTGCATTACCTGTAGGTTCTTCTGCCATTTTACTTGCCGTTTCTTTTGAGTGCAGTCTACCAACTAAAACTCCCTCTCTTATTAATGGTGTGGTTGTTGCTTGAGTTCCTTCATCATCATACTCATATGAACCTCTTAGGTTTGGTATTTTTGCTCCATCAGTAATGTTTAAGTCAGGGTTACCAAATTTCTTACCTAACTTTAGTATTTCCTTTAATCTATCATTCTCATAGACATTATCTGCTTCTGACAAGTGGCCAAATGCTTCATGTACAAAAACACCTGCAAGAATTTGATCAAGTACAACTGTTGTTTCTTTTCCATCAATCTTTGGGGCTTTAATTAGCTCTAAGGCTTTTCTTGCACAATCAATAACTTTTTCATCAAGGTTCTCTACTATCGAAAAATCTCCCAATGAACCGATAGAAAAACCTGATTGAAGCATCTCATTACCATCTGAGCTATTAGCAGCAATTCTTAGGATAACATGCACAAAATTTTGTTCTATTTCATTTCCTTGGCTATCAGCGAAAATTACTTTTCTTTCAGTATCCCCATAGATTATTTCACAACCTTGAATATTTTTTTCTCTTAACAAAAGATCTTTGTAATGATCAGTAATTTCTATTTTTTCTGAAAGAGAAATTTTTCTTGGATCTTTTTTTATTTTCGCTGGTAAGCTAATCTTTTTTGAATCACTTTTTTTTAGGTGGATTGTTGGATTATTACTATAATTTGCTAAGTTTGTAGCATCCTTCATTTTTTCAGGAGCTTTAGTAATATCATTAAAACTTGCAAATCCCCAACCACCTTTACTGAGAGATCTAACTGATCCTCCAAAATGAGAGTTTATAGAAACATTTTCTCTAACTTTTCCATTGTAATTAATTCTAGTAGAAACATTTTCTTCAATTCTAATTTCTTTATAATCTCCTTGGGGATGCCCTAAAGTTTTTTCAATTATGCTTTTATAATTTTTGTTCATTTCTAACCCAGTTTTGTATCTATTGTTAAGTTATTAGTCATAAACCACTCATACGCATTAATCTTCACTCCGCCCTCAGGTTTGATTCTCCCTAATATTATTTTTTTATCATTTAATCCAATACTAATTTTATTATTTTCTATAATAAATTTTTTATCAATTTTATAGTTACTATCTGAAAGCTTACAGTCATATAAAAAAACTTTTTTTGAATCTATATTTGTCCATGCACCAGGTTGAGGATCGCATCCCCTAATTAAATTATATATTTCATTAGGAGGTTTATTCCAATTGATTTGCTGAGTTGAACACCAAGATTCATACGTTGCGTTTTGTTCTTTTTGTTTAATTCTAGGAGCCTTATTTTCTAATACTAATTTAATTGACTTGATCATTGAATTTACTCCAATTGGAAAAAGTTTATTAAAATATAAACTACCAGTTGTATCATTATTTGAAATCTCAACTTCCTCCTGAAGTAAAATAGGACCAGTATCCAAACCTTCATCTGGCCAAAAGATAGTAATCCCTGTTTTTTTATCACCATTAATTACAGCCCAATTTATTGATGATGGACCTCTGTGAATCGGAAGCAAAGATGGGTGATATTGTATAGTACCTTTAGATGGATTGTTAATAATCTCAAGAGGCACAATATCAGTTACATATGCCATAACTAGAAGATCAACTCTAAGCTCTTTGAAAATATTAATTACTTCTTTAGATTTGAGTTTTTTAAATCTTAGTACATTTAATTTTTCTTCAATAGCAAATTTGTATAAAGGGTCTTTATCTTGATTTGATGGTGTTATTATTCCAACTATTTGGACATTTTCGATTTTAGATATTTCTGATGCTACTTCAGCACCAAATGCTGATTGACCTATTATTGCAATCCTATTCATTAAAAAAATCCATTCTATAAAAACTTCTTATATTCTCAAAAGCTTCAACAATCTCAAATTGATTAAACTTAGATTTATTTCTTTTTGCATCGTTTAAGTGCTCAAGTAAAAAATAAGCCTCAGCTTCACTTAATTTTTTATACTCTTCGTGTCTTTTTATTGTTTCGTATGAAACACCAGAATCCAAAAGTACTTTATAAGATCTAATTATCTTAACTAAATTTGCTGGATGAACCTCTCTTCCATCCATAATTTTAGGTTTTTTTATGAGTTGTAACTTAATCAAGTCTTCATAAAAAAACTTACTGACCTCTGAAATTTCTATAATTTCTTCAATGGTATAAAATTCTTTTAATTGGGATGAGATTGAGTTTAATTTTTTTTTGATTAATTTCAGAGGGAAACCGCTATTTTGTAATTTCTTGATCTCGTTTATTTTTTCTATATGTAAATTTGAAAAAGAAGATCTAGTTTGTGCAGTTTTTTTGGGAGGTTCAATTATATTTAGTCTCACATAATAATTGATTGCGGAAGTACTGACTCCTGTAATTTTAGAAACTTGACTTATCGTATACTCATTTTCACTCATAAACTAAATTCTACATTATTATTTTTTAGAAACTATAACTAATAAACTCGGAAGAACAAATACTGAAGAAATTAATGCTAGGAAAATCATAATTGACGTGATTTGACCAAAGCTAGCAAACATTGGCATGGGAGCAAATCCCATTATTCCAAATCCAACAATACTTGATATTGCTGATCCTAGTAATGCAATGCCAGTACCATTTAATGTCTTTTCCAGTGCTTTATTATAATTACTCTTTCTTAACTCTTCTCTAAATCTTTGAGTAATATGTATGGAAAAATCTATTCCCACCCCAATTGAAATTGCACCAATAGTTGCAGTTACTAAATTCAAAGAATAACCACCCAAGTACATTATTCCATATAACCAACTTACGACTAATCCGATTGGCAAAACTGTAACTAATGCATATTTAATTGATCTAAAAGTTATTAATAATACTAAAAATGAAGCAAAAGCAGCTATAGGAATTGATTTGTACAGTGAATTTGTAGCTGATGATAGTTCAATATCTCTTACAAATGGAGAACCCGTTATTCCATAATCAGTAATATAAGGTTTATTCCTAAAATATTCTAATTCTTTTTCTAATTCTTGTCTTGCATATGTGGTGATCTTTTGATTTGCTGAATCAGGGATTCCAACTCTGAAAACTGTTGAAAAATTATCATTTTCTTCTATTAATGTGAACTTTATTCTATTAGATGAGTAAAAAATTTCATTTTGATCATTTACTAATCCATAATTAATTAATTCTTTGTAAATTTTATTGTTTTCACTTTTATTAGTACCTGAAATATTCTTTTTGTTTAATAAAGATAATAAATTAGGTTCAATTAGTAATAAATCACCTTGTTTATCATGAGCCAGAAAATCCTTTTTATCAAGTATTTCAACCAGGTTTTTCATATCTGAAACTGCGTTAGGATCGTCAAGTTTTCCTTTTAGATATATAACCCCTACTTCACCAGTTGTATCCCCTAAATGATAATCAAGCTTATCTAATCCAATTACAAATTCTGAATCTTCATTGAAAAAATCCGCCACTTCAAACCTAGCTTCTAGTTTAAAAGCAAGATATGTTGAATAAATTGTTATAAGAGTAAAAATCAAAATTGTTAAATATGGTTTTTTTGCAATAAATAAGATTACTTTGCTAAAATTTTCTTCTATTTTTATAAAGATATTTTTTTTCTCAATATTATCCTTGTTTAACGTTGGATTTGATTTTTTTACAATCAAAATTGGTAAAAGTAGAAATAATATAATATTGGATAAAATCATAATCATTCCAAGAACAGAAGAAAGAAGTAAAAATACGATAACAGAACCACCTGCTAGGGATGCTGATCCAATTGCTTGAAATGTCCAAATAATTTTATTTTTATTATTTTTATTATCTATTGATTCAATTTTAGAAAGGATAAAGGGAGCATAAATTCCTAATACTACATATGCAGCAAAAGTAGCAACTCCTGCAGCTAATCCAAAGTGAACAACAGACTCAATACCTGCAGTAATATTTGAAAGAAATGCAATTGAGTCACTAATAAATGCTAATGTAAGTGCTGAACCAACTCCACCAAAAGCTACAATAAATTTTTTGCTATAACTTAGTTCACTATTTCTTTCTTCTTGGTACCTTCTGATTGCGTGTACTCCAAAATCTACACCAAAGGAAATCATTGCGATTGGGACTATAAAGTCAGCAATTAATCCACCTTTCAAACCAAGTAAGAAAGATATACCTTTTAACCAAATCATTAATGTTGAAAGACCTATTCCAATCAGGACTACTGCCCAGTAAGACCTTAGGGAAAAACCTACAACTGCTACTGCTGCTATTACAGTAAGAGTTATAAATAATGCAGAAGAGTATCCTTGCCTTTCACCTTCTAAATTTACATCTATTGCTATTCCCCATACATTTAAGGCTGTAAGTTCTTTTTTAAGAACATCTAAAACTTTAATATTATAGTTTTCTTTATCAAGAGTATTTTTATCTCCACCTAATGCAACTCTTTGAGAGCCTCCTCCTAAGGACTCATTATCTCCTAAAATAACGATCAACATTGCAGGAGATGTCCACCAGTCTATTTCATTACCATTTATGTTTTTCTTTTCTACGTTTGAATTAATACTTATATTTCTTTTTATATCCTTTATTTGATCTCCCTTGAGTAACTCGGAAATTATTTCCTTTACCTCTTGGTTAGAAGCGGATTCAAGATTTTTATTGTATTTTGGATTAAGTCTCAAGATATTATCAACTACATCTGCTAAAGTAAGTATTCCTTCTACTTCGATTCCAGTTTCTGAATCAACATATTTAAAAAGATGACTTTTGCTTTCAATAGATTTTGGTGATAACTCTTTGTTTAAGTCTTTATCTCTCAGTTCTTGAGATGCATTAAAAATTTCAGAGAGATATTTTTGTGAAAGTATATCTTCTCCATTAGGAGTTTCTAACAAAAACAGTGTGAAATGAACTTCATCAGAGAATTTTTTCGAAATTTCTATATCTAAATCTATGATTGGGTCTTTGGGTGAAGTTGAAGCATCTCCCCTATATGGTATAAATGAATATGATAGAGCCAATCCAATAGTAATTATTATAAATAAAGAGAATAATTTTATTGGATTTTCAACAAAAAACTTAGAAATTTTTTCGTAAAAATTCATTATTAAATTCTATTATAATAATAATATTCATATGAAATTTTATAAAAAATGTTAAATATATTATCATTTCGTTCAAAAAAAATTTATTACGGTTGGTTAATTGTCGGAGTCTTATTTTTATTTAATGCTTTAGGAATTGGAACTAGGCAAGGCTTTGGAATATTTGTAGATATGTGGGGTTCAGAGTGGGATGTAAATGTTTCTTCTATAAGTTTAGCGGCAAGTTTAGGTTGGTTAGTTAATGGCCTAGCAAATCCAATTATTGGTCAACTGTCAGATAAATATGGCCCAAAAATCGTTATGGTTTTTTGCTCGCTATTTGTTTCAATAAGCTCTATTTTAGTTGCTACTTCATTTAATGTTTTTACTCTGTCATTTTACTATGGTTTCTTGATTTCATTCGCAACTGGCACTGGAGGACCATTAGGAATTATTTTATCAAAATGGTTTGCCAAACGAAGGGGAGTAGCAATGGGTGCAGTTATGGCAGGTGGATCTATAGGTAGCTTATTTTTTATCCCTCTCTTAACTTTTATAGCTATTAATTATAGTTGGCAATTAGCTTGGATAGTAGTCGGTCTTTTTGGAATGATTTTTGTAGTTCCACTATCAATAGTTGTCCTCAAGAACGATCCCAAAGATATTAATTATAAATCTGATGATTTAGCCTCTGTGACTCAAGAATCATCTGAAGAATCAGGTCCTCTTTGGGTTGATAAATGGACTACAGCTTATAATTCAAAACCTATGTGGCAATTATCAATAGGATATTTTGTTTGTGGGATTACAACAGCCTCAATTTCTGTCCATTTTATAAAATGGGCAATTTCAGAAAATATATCAACTTCAGAAGCTGCATTGTCTTTTGGTGTTCTGAGTGCAGTTAATGGTATTTCTGTATTTTGTTCGGGTTATTTTTCAGATAAGTCTCAGAGAAGAATAATACTTGGACTAGTTTATGCAACAAGAGGTATAGCTTTTCTGGCTTTGTTACTTTTATCAGGAAAAGTTGCTTTATGGGCATTTGCAATAGTTGGGGGTATGTCTTGGTTAGCAACAGTACCTCTAACTACAGCTTTAACTTCTGAGATATATGGTCAAAAAAAACTAGGATCTCTAGTTGGCCTTATTAATATGTCTCACCAATTAGGAGGAGCTGCTGCGGTAATATTATTTGGAATGGTCTATGATATTTTTGGAAATTATGATGTAGGATTATGGGTTGGAGTTATTTCTCTAGTAATAGCCTCACTCGCTTCGTTCACTATTAAAGAACAGACTTTTTCATCAAGATTTTTTAAGAAATTTGCAAATTAAAATGCAATTCTTTTTCGAAAAAAAATTGGAGACATTAAATCACCATGGAGATTCTATAAATCCTGATTTTGCAAAATGGGTCAAAGAATTTATATCAAATTTTTCTGAGAATATTTTAGTAATAATTTTTCTTTTGGGACTATTAATTTTTCTCATAATGTATATATTTATTTTGTATTTTTCAAGGAAAAAATAAAAAATATGCTAAATTCTTAATAACGAGCAATACTTTAAGGAGATGAGCATGGGATCAAAAAGAAAAATCATAGCAGCATTAGATGATGGAACGGGAGATTATGTTGTTCAGAAAATAAATTTTCCTGATATTTTCGAAGGTTCTGCTGTAATAAACGTTAAGTCTTCCGGAATATGTGGGTCAGATTTGCATATGACAAATGAAAGAACAGAACCTCAGTCTATTCCTAGTGGACATGAAATAGCTGGAATTATTGAAGAACTCCCGAGCTCATATGTTGGTCATCTGCAAATAGGAGATAGAGTTGCGATAGACAATATTGGTGCAGGGAAATCTTGTAATACATGTTATTTTTGTAAATATGGACAATTTAGACATTGTATAAACCCTGCAGAAGAAACGGGTGGTGGTTTTTCCGAGTATATTACTAGAAAACCTAATGGCTTATTTAAAATCTCTGATGAAATGAATTGGAATGATGGAGCTTTAGTTGAACCGATGGCCGTTTCAGTGCATGGCTTTAGGTTTGCAAACTTTCTGCCAGGAGAAATGGTAGCTGTAGTAGGTTCATCAACCATAGGTTTATCATCAATAGCTGTTGCAAAATACTTTGGAGCTAAAACAGTGATTGCATCTGCTAAATATCCTCAACAAGCTGAGGCTGCAAAAAAAATGGGAGCTGATTTTGTTGTAAGTGCAGAACCTGGTCATTTGGAGGAAAAATGTTTTGAATTAACAAACGGCATTGGTGTGGATGTAGTAGTTGAGACGATTGGAGGAACATCTGCAGGTCCATTGGTACAAGCTGCTAAATGTGTTAAGAATACAGGTAAAGTAATTGTTCTTGGAGGATTTAGAAATCCTGTTGAAATAGATTTCTTACAACCTATGATAAAAGAAATAAGTTTTATTCCTGCAACATGCTACGCTAATATTAACGGAAAACACGACTTTGAAATTGCTGTTGACATACTTGCTTCTGGAGAACATCCTTACAAAGAAATAGTCACACACGAGTATTCATTAGAAGAAATTCAACAAGGATTTAAGATCGCATACGATAAAACTTCAGGTTCAATTAAAGTTCATATCATGCAGTAGTATTTTTTTTTGAAATAATATTAATCAATCTTCTTAACGTAATACTCCAAACAATGAGCGAACTAATAGCTATTGAAAGTGGTTCTCCAGGGATTCCTCTGCGCCAATCTTCTACATTTTCTACGGAATCAAATAAGAAAAATTTATATAACTCATCTATAGTACTAACCAATCCTGCTATAGAAATCAATCCAAAAAATACTGTACCTGCAAAAACTAAAATCTTAAACATTATGTCGTTAGAAGAACTATTTTCACCTGACAAGTCATTCTTTTTTTGTAGATAAACATGAACCAAATATATAATTCCACTAATAATAGCTGTGGTAATTCCGGTAAATAAACTTGCTTCAATAGTTCCATCATACATAGTGTATTCATCTGTTGAAGACCCTTCTAATTTTGATATAGTAATTAATTCATAACTAAAACTAGAGCCAAATATCATTGCAAAAATTCCTTGTAATATTCTAGAAATTCCTGCTAAGCAAAAAACTCCTCCAGAAATCAATCTTACGAAGTAAAAATAAGCATTCAAAGACATATCAAAGCTAATCTTTACACCAGAGTTCTTTAATGAATAACCAATTAGAAAAATAACACCTGAAATGATTAGTATTGCGAAAAGAATACCTATTGCTACTCCAATAAAATCAAACATAATTTCTCCTACGTAGTGCTATGTTTTGAATTCTATACTATTACGTATTATTTTATAATTGAGATATTTAGTTTTTTGTTATAGTTTATGATGGCTTATGAAAAAAAATTTTAAAGTTATTGAGGATAAAAATAAGGTTATAGATCCTTGGGAAGATTATATAAATAAAGGATATGATAGTCTTAATAATTTTCAAAAGATTGTTAGATTGATAATAATTTTTTCAATAATTTTGATTATTTTTATACTCATAATTGGCTATTTGCTAGTAAAAACAGGTCAGTGGTAATAAATCATAGATATTCTAACTCTTAACATAATAATTTTTGCATTTAGTGCTGTAGCTACAGTACTTTTTGGTTCCTACTTAGCAAAATATGGAGATATACTTGCATCTATAACAGGCCTTGGAAGACTTTTTGTAGGAAGTATCCTTGTTGCTTTAGCTACTTCACTTCCTGAGCTTTCAGCTAATATATCAGCAGTTTTACTTGATCCTCCTAATCCATCATTAGCCCTAGGAGACATACTTGGATCGAATATGGTAAATATGCTTATATTTGGATCAGTAGCGCTAATTTTTGGAGGAAAAACGGTTATTGATCAAATATCAAGTAGTCAAATTTACTTAGCTTCATTGTCTATATTTATGACTATTATTGTTCTTGTTGTTGCATTAATAAATTTTTCATATTCTTTCTTCAATGTAGGTTTATCTTCATTAATAATCATAATTTTTTATGTAATTGGACTTAGGCTAACTTATAAGCTAAAACCAGAGGAAGATGTAGAAGATGAGGAAACAGGTATTTCAGCACTAAGAGCTTGGGTATATTTTTTATTGATTTCTGTTGGAGTAATTTTTTCAGGATACTTTTTAGCTTATAGTGTTGATAATATTTCCCATGAGACAGGAGTAGCTTCAAGTACATTAGGAATTATTGTTTCATCTATAGTTACCTCGATGCCAGAAGCATCATCATATTTTGCATCTGTAAGGCTAAAAGCTGCTGATCTAGGTGTTGCTGGTTTATTTGGTAGTTGTGTTTTCAACGTAACTATTATCTTCTATACCGATATATTTTACGTAGGAAATATAGTAGAGAAATTTGAAACATCCCATATAATTGCAACAATTACTGGACTCGTTCTTATTACAATTGCAGCTTTGGTTGTTTATTTCAAAGATAAAGCAAGTAAATTGTTCATAAACTCAATGCTTTTTTCAATAATTATTGTTTATCTTGCTTGCATCTTTACTATTACTACTTAATAGTAAAATCAATAATCCCTCTACCATCCTTACCTGATTCTAGATCGTTGTAAGCTTCGTTAATTTTTTCTAAAGGGTATTTTCTTTCTATGACAGAGTTTATATCTAGTTTTCCTGATCTGTAAAATTCAATTATTCTTTCGAAAGTTACATGTGGTGATACTGATCCATAGTATGATCCTACTAAAGTTTTGTGATCTCTAACCATGTCGACAAGATCTATATTTGCTGACACTCCGACAGGAGCAAGACCTATTATAACTCCAGTCCCTCCCTTTCTTAATGACTTTACCATTTGCTCCGTAGTAATGGCACTTCCAAAAGCATCAAAACCAAAATCAACACCTTTGCCATTTGTTATCTCAAGTATTTTTTCATGAACATCTTCATTTTTTGAATTTATTGTGTGTGTTGCTCCAAATTTATAGCTGAATTCTAGTTTACTGTCTAGAATATCAACCGCAATAATTTTTGAGGAGTTCATTATTTGCCCTCCTAAAATAGTATTTAGACCAACTCCTCCAGTTCCAAATACAGCAATTGTTGCACCAGGGAAAATTTCTTTTTGGTTAATTACTCCACCTACTCCAGTTGTGACTGAACAACCTATCAAGCAAGCAACATCTAGTGGGACATCATCTTCAATTTTAAAACATGCGTTTTCAGGTATAACTATTTCTTCAGCAAAAACTCCTAGTTTAGCCATTTGGTGAATATCTTTATTTTTTTCATCTCTTAATCTAAATGTTCCATCATATTGTTTGGTTCCAGTAATTCTATTAGTATCACAAAGATTCCCTAGGCCTGTTCTACACGAAACACACAAACCACAGCTGGCAACAAAAGATAAAATACATTTATCGCCTTTACTTACTGAGGTTACATTTTCTCCTACATCTTCTATAATTCCAGCTCCTTCATGTCCTAAAACTATAGGCATTGGAAATGCTGTTTCCCCCTTCATGACATGATGGTCAGAAGCACAAACGCCAGCAGCTAACATTTTAACTTTAACTTCGTTACTTTTTGGAGACTGTTGCTTAAGATCCTTAACCACCATAGGTTTGTTTGCTTCATACAATACAGCTGCTTTAACCATTAGTTATTTCCTTTTGTTTTGGTTTAATTTTTACAAAAATAAAACTTATAATTGAAATTATTAATAGTAATTCTACAAGATTAAAAGCTAATGTATATGTTTTATATTGGTCAAAAATTATGCCCGAAAAAATAGGTCCTATTATTACCGGGAATGCAATTGGCATATTTATAAAACCAAAAATAGATGAATATCTTTTGAGCCCAAATAGTTCAGTAGTAATAGCAGGTCCTAATACCCCCATAGCTCCAATCCCAAAACCCATCAATGAAGAACCTATCCACATTAATTCCTGTCTTTCTGCAAGAACAAACTGTATGCCTATCATTTGAAAAATAACCACAATAATTAATATAAATCGTGACGGAATAAAATCACTCAGCCAACCACTTATTAATTTACTAATAACAGCACATATACCAAAGGCCGACATCATTGAAGATGCTACTCCAACACCTACTCCCTTTGCTACAAAATGGGGAACTAGTTGAATAACTACGGTTGTTCTTGCAAACTGTTGGAGAGTCATTCCAGAAATTAGAAACCAAAAAGCTCCAGTTCTAATTGCATCTGATAATTCATAATCTTTATCGGTTCCTTTTTTAGTATTTTTTTCTTCAAAGTCATTAAAATTATAATTTTTGTCATCTCTAATGAATAAAACTACTAGTACTAGAACAATAAACGTACTGATCCCAAGAATAAAGAATGCAGATCTCCATCCAGATGCTAGTATTATAAATGTTGCAATTGGTACTGTTACAACAGCAGAAAAATTATTTCCTGCCATTGTAAATCCTATCATTCTCCCTCTTATAGTTGGGAACCAAAGTCCCATTAGTTTACCTAATGGAAGTTGTGTTGCACCAGGTATTCCTACGTATAATAAAACACTTGAAATGTATAACTCCCAAAGTTCATTCATTGAACCTCTCATAAAAAAACCTACGGTTACTAATAACAAAGAGATTGACATTATTTTTGTTGAACCGTATTTATCTAAGAATTTACCAGCTATTGGTGCTATGAAAGAACTAGCAATTCCTAATGATAATGATAAATTTATTTGAGTTCTAGACCATCCGAACTCTTCTTCTAGAGGTATTACAAATGCTTGGAAGGCATACTGTACAAAACCAATAGAGGTTCCAACTGAAAGAAATGTTGTTCCAGCTACTAACCATCGCCTATATTGATAACTTAGTAGATTGAAACTCATTCTCTTATTATTAAATCTTCTTTAATAGTTACACCAAGTCCTGGTGCATCTGGAACCTTTATTTTTCCATTAATTACTTCTGGATTTTCGTTGAAGATGAAAAATTTATGTTTATAACTACTAAGAGGAGGATCATTAAGCATTTCACAATAAGGAGCGTTCTCCCATGTAGAAAGTAGGTGAATATGAGCAATAACACCAATATCTCCTCCACCATGATGAGGAACAATTTCTTTTTTTGCTATTTTAGATAAATTCCCAATTTCTATGAGTGGAGTTATCCCACCTAGAACCATAGATTCAGGTTGTAAAATGTCATATGCATTTTTTTCTACCATTTCATGAAAATCTGCAACTACTGTGTTATTTTCACCTCCAGCAATCTTAGTTTTCTTCATAGAAACTAATTCTGAAAGTTCTTTATAATTAAATCTAGGTCTTGGTTCTTCTAACCAGTAACATCCGAGTTCATGCATTGCTTCATTAGTTTTTTTTGCTCTATCAAAATCCCAAATTATTCCGGGCTGCCATGGATAGCTTGATTGAGCTTGGTTTGCATCGACTAAAATATCTATATTTTTGCTAGTTCTAGATACTATTTTTTCTATAGTTTCTATATCTTTTTCATATTCATTATGATGAAGTCTTACTTTAATTGCTTTCCATCCTTCATTCATAATATTCTCAGCCATTTCTGCTCTCTCATCGGGATCTGAAAGAATTACGAAGCTTGAATAAGGTATGAGAAAATCTTTTTTCTTTCCAAGAATTTCAGAAATTGATTTTGATTCAATTTTTCCTTTTAAGTCCCATAGGGCAACATCTATACCAGCTAAACCGTTATAAGGAATGTTTCTCGTTTTATAAATTAGATACTTAAAGTGATCAATCACATGCGAGGGGTTTTTACCTACTAGGTACTCTTTAGCGTCATTTAATATTGATATATCACATCCAGGACCTATTCCTATTTCTCCTGAATCTAATTCAATTTCAGTAAATATCGTTCCACCAATGTTAGATTTAACTGTACTCCCTGGGCTCCAAGCTGGTTCAACATCTCCTAAATAATCTACTAATTTGGTTTTTGAAAGTCTTAAATCTTTAATTTTCATTTTTCACCTATTCAAAATTTTAATTTATTGGGTATGATAATTTTCAAATAATATATAAATTAGAAACACTAAAATACACCCTAACAGGAAAATAACATGAAAATTAAATCAATTGAAGCTTTTACCATTGAATTAAAACCAAATATTAAAACAAAACCAAGAGTACCTAAATCTAAAGATCCATTTGATACTAGAGGTATGGTGAGCCCTATGAATAGATATCCAGGTATTCCAAGAAATGAATGGAGTGCTGGCTGGAAAAGAACTGCATGTATCGTAAAATCAGAAGACGGGAATTGGGGATTTGGTTTTACCCTACATTCTGGTGTGACTGAAAGGATAATTAATGATCATCTAGCAAAAATCCTTGTAGGAAGAAATTGTATGTCAACAGAAATGTTATGGGATATTATGCAGCAATCAACAATTTCTTATGGGACATCTGGATTATCTAGTTTTGCTATAAGTGCTGTAGATAATGCTATTTGGGATCTCAAGGGTAAAATTCTTGATAGACCAGTTTATGAATTAATTGGAGGACCTCAAAAAGATAAAATATTCTGTTATGCAAGTAATACTAGCTTTGAATATGGAACTAAAAATAGCATTGAATGGTTTTTAGAATTAGGATTTAAAGCAGTGAAATTATTTTTGAGAGAGGGGCCAGAAAGTAATCTTGAAGGTATTAATAGAGCAGAAGAATTAGTTGCAACAACTAGAGAACAAGTTGGTATGGATGTTGAAATTGCTGTTGATGCATGGATGTCCTTAAATAATGAGTATGCAGTACGTCTTGCTGAAGCTTTAAAGCCTTACAGAATAAAGTGGCTTGAAGACTACTTAAATCCAGAAAATTTAGATGGATATCAAAACTTGAGGAATAGAATCCCATGGCAAACATTAGCTACGGGAGAGCATTGGTATTCTCTTTATCCTTTTGCAGTTGCAGCTAGCAAGGGAATTGTTGATATTTTCCAACCTGATCTTAACTGGGTTGGTGGAATAACAGCTGGAATTAAGATTTGTCATTTAGCTGAGGCTCATGGTCTTTCTGTAATTCCTCATGCAAGTACTAATTATCCTTATGGACAACACCTGGCATTTTCTATGCCAGCTGTTCCTTGGGCTGAAAGATCAGAAGGAGTTTCACCTCCTGGAGTCCCTTTAGAAGAGATGGTTTTATTACCTGGTACACCAGTTATAAAAAATGGATATATAATACCATCTGATGCTCCTGGTTTTGGGTTAGAAATTACAGAAGATTGGCTAAGAGATAGAGCAGTATAAAAAAAAATATTAAGATCTGTGATATCTTTCTTAACTAAATTATCTATTAACTTTTAGCGGAGGGTACAAAATATGAATAAAATAAAAGAAAATTTGAAAGCAGGTAAAACTGTTGTTGGTACTGCAGGTTCTCCATGGGTGGAGAATATGAGTATGCTAGCTGACACAGACTTAGATTTTATCCTTTTCGATACGCAACACTCACCTTATATGGTTAAAGAATTTATTCCTGCAATTGCATCAATGGCAGGTAAAAATGCTGCTCCAATGGTTAGAGTTAGTGCAAATCAACCAGACTTAATTTGTTTTGCATTAGACGCAGGAGCGAGGGGTATAGTTGTTCCTATGGTGAACACTAAGGAAGAAGCAGAAGCTATGGTAAGAGCATGTAAATATGCTCCTTTAGGAGATAGAAGTAACGCAGGAATCAGAGGAGATTGGGGTATTGATATCGCCGAGTATACAACAAAAGAAAAATATCGAGAATATCTTGATATGTACAATGACGAAGTTGTAATTGCTCCAATGATTGAAACTCAACAAGCGATTGATAATATTGATGAAATATTAAGTGTAGATGGGATTGATGTTCTGCTTATAGGTCCATCTGATCTATCTATTGAACTAGGAGTTTCTTTAGATTTTGAAGGAAGTGTTTATGAAGAAAAAGGATTAGATGTTATTGCTGAAGCATGTAAAAGACATGGAGTTGTTCCAGGAATGTACTTTATACCTCCAACAATGGATCCTAATTTCTTCGTAGAAAAAGGATACAAGTTCTTTACCATGCCTTGGGCTAAATGGGCCACTGAAGGGGTTAATAGCGGATTGGGTCCTATCAATAGATAAAAAAAATAAAATTGATAAATCCATAAACCTGTACTCATATCAATCAGCTAATTGATTGCTATGAGTATAGTATTTAAGTTAGTGGATAATTCACTAACTATTTATGCATTCTTTTTCCGAATATAGATTATCAGACAACTTAAATAAATCATTAAGTGATTTACGTTTTAATGAGCCTACTGAAATACAATCCAAAACTATTCCATTGGGAATAGAAGGTAGTGATATATTAGCAAGTGCTGAAACTGGTTCTGGTAAAACTGCTTCATATCTAATCCCTCTTATCAATAAAATTTCAAAGGGAGAAAAAATCTCTGGTTTAATACTTACTCCAACTAGAGAATTGGCTCAACAGGTTTCAGATGTTTGTAAATCACTTTTAGGTTACAAAAGTAAAATTAATTTAGCCTTAATAGTTGGTGGAGCCAGCATGCAAAATCAATTAGTTCAATTAAATAAGCGACCTAAAATAATCATAGGAACTCCAGGCAGAATTAATGATCTTATAGAAAAGAGATCATTAATTCTCAGATATTTCAATTATTTTGTACTAGATGAAGCTGACAGAATGCTTGATATGGGCTTTCAAGATCAGGTTGAAAAAATAATTCAATATCTGCCACTCAAAAGACAATCGCTATTGTTTTCAGCCACTCTTCCTAAAGAAATAATAAAGCTCTCATCAAAATATTTAAAAAATCCTGTAAGGGTAAATGTTAAAGAAAATAGGGTTATAAAAACACAAATAAAACAAAAAATACTTAATACTAAAACTGAGTTGAAATATGATCAATTGGTAGATGAAATTTCGCTAAGAAAAGGTTCAATATTAATTTTTGTTAGAACTAAATATTCTACTGAAAAACTAAAAAAAAGACTCTACAAAGATACTGTCAAATCTTTAGCTTTACATGGTGATTTGAGGCAAAACAAAAGAAGCAGAATACTAAAAGATTTTAGAGATGATAAATTTAGAATCTTGATAGCCACTGATATCGCTTCTAGAGGGTTAGACGTTCCTCACATTGAACATGTAATAAATTATGATCTACCCCAAGTTCCTGAAGATTTCATTCATCGAATAGGAAGAACCGCTAGAGCTGGATCAGTTGGTGAAGCACTTAGTTTTGTTACTCCGAATGATAAACGAATGTGGAAATCAATAGAAAAATTAATGGAAAATATCAAAAACCCTGATGATAATAAACAAGTCAAGAAAACTGTAGACAAAGAGTACAAAAAAAGAAATAGAAGCAGAAAAAGAAATTCTAAATCAAGAAAATATTATCAAAGATCTAGATAGTAACTACAAAAATTCTAGGTTTAAGCTATTTTAGATTTGGTACCCCGTACCGGATTTGAACCGGTGATCTCCTGCGTGAAAGGCAGGCGTGTTAGGCCACTACACCAACGGGGCTTATTATTATGGATAAACGGGTAAAGCGCTTATTCCCATTGTTTCTTCAAAACCTTGCATCAAGTTCATGTTTTGAATTGCTGCACCTGCAGAACCTTTAACCAGGTTATCCAATGCACTTATAACAACCAAAGTATTTGTGTCTTCCCTTACATAAGGATATAAGTAAACATAATTTGATCCCCAAGTATGCTTTGTTGCAGGAGGTGCATCTACTATTTTAATGAAAGGTTCGCTTTTGTAAAATTCTTTATAGAGCTCAACAGCATCTTTTTCAGTAATTTTTTTCTTTAAAATTGCATAGTTTGTTCCTAAAATACCTCTTGTCATTGATACTAGATGAGGAGTGAAAAGAACCTTTATTTTGCTGGTAGTCAAAAAATTTAGTTCCTGTGCGATTTCAGGTTGATGTCTGTGTCCTTTGGTTCCATAAGCAGCACAATTATCGTTAAGTTCTGAAAATCCAAATGATTCCTTTGCAGTTCTACCCGCACCTGAGACTCCTGTCTTTGAGTCTACAATAATCATGTCTTCAACTAATTCATTTTTTACAGCAGGAGACATTGAAAGGATTGCTCCAGTTGGAAAGCATCCAGGATTAGCTACTAATTTACTTTTCTTTATGTCCTCTCTATGAATTTCAGGAAGTCCGTATGTTGCTTGATCTATAAGCTCTGGTCTTGGATGTTTTATATCATACCAATTTTCATATGTTGATAAATCTTTGAGTCTAAAATCAGCTGAAATATCAATAGATGGAATACTGCTATCTACATATTGAGATAATTTCTCTGCACTAGCAGCATGAGGAAGTGCTGAAAAAACAAAATCTACATTGTCAGATAATTCTTCACGAATTTTAATATCTGTTTTTTCAAGGTGTGGAAAAACCTCAGATAGATCTTTTCCAGCCTTACTTCTACCTGTTGCAGATACTAACTTTAATTCAGGATGTGAGTATACAAGCCTTGCAATTTCCGCACCAGCATAACCTGTAATATTTATTATTCCTACATTCAACATTTACTTTATTTGTACTTATAAAAATTTAATTTTATCTTAAATATTAAGAATTTAGACGTTTGGATCTATTCAACTTCTGTAGAATACTATGCTTTGTTTGCCTTAAAAGGTTTTTTTCTATTTGGAAAACATTTCTTGCAAATTTCACAAATAGTTCCATCACATCCTCTTGCGGAACAATAAGATCTTCCATAGTAAATAATTTGCAAGTGTAATTTATTCCAACTATCTTTAGGGAATAGTTGTTTTAGATCTTTTTCAGTTTGAGTAACATTTTTCCCGTTTGTTAGTCCCCATCTTTGAGCTAATCTATGAATATGCGTATCAACTGGAAAGGCTGGATGCCCAAATCCTTGTGACATTACTACACTTGCAGTTTTATGCCCAACTCCCGGTAAATTTTCTAAATGGGAAAAGCTTTCTGGTACTTTAGAATCATAATTTTCAGCAATTATCTTTGATAATTTTGAAATATTCTTAGATTTTTGAGGGGCCAATCCACAACTTTTTATTATTGATTCTATTTTTGGTATAGACAGTTTCATCATATCTTTGGGATTATTGGCTAAAGAAAATAGATTAGGTGTTACCTTATTCACTCTTTCATCTGTACATTGAGCACTGAGTAAAACAGCAATTAATAGCTCAAATATATTTTCATGATGAAGAGGTATTGGAATAATTGGATAAAGTTTATTTAAGGTAGAATGAACTATTATTGCTCTTTCTTTTCTCAACAATGAATCGCCTACTTATCTCTATTCATAGAAAACTTAGCAAGATCTCTTAGAGAATCTATAAAAATATTTTTCAAGTTGACAGATTCTAGATCCTCTAAAGATTTTTCTATAATTTTAGAAGCCTTAGAGACTGATTCCTCTATATAACCTGAAGACTTAATTCTTTTTACCACCGAGTTTACTGCATCTTCTCTTTTATTTTTTGGCAAATTAAATAATTCTTCTATATCTTTTTTTATATTTTTATCTCTATCTCTGGCTAGTAAAGTGGGATATGTCATAATACCATTTTTTAAATCATTTCCAACAGGTTTTCCAAGTTGGTTTTCTTCTCCTTCAAAATCTAAAATATCATCATAAATTTGAAATCCCAAACCTAAATTTTTACCAAAGGAATATAGAGTTTTTATATCTTGTTCTTTAGCACCTCCAAGAAGTGCTCCACTCATCGAAGAAGTTGCAAATAAAGAACCTGTTTTTTTGAAAATCACGTCTAAATAATCCTCAATTTTTGAATCAACATTATTACTATTTTCAATTTCCTTAAGCTCTCCTTTTGCAAGATCTGAAATGGTTGAAGCAAATTGTTTAATAAGTCTGATTGACTCAGTATCACAGACATATTCTGCACTTGTTGCAAAGAGAAAATCTCCAACTAAAACCGCTATGTGAGGACCCCAAATATTTGAAGCAGTTTTTTCTCCTCTTCTTGTATCAGCAAAGTCTACGGTATCATCATGTACTAGAGTTGCTATATGCAATAACTCTACAGCAGTAGCCATCTTAATGACTTTATAATCTACATCTTCATTCCATATTTTGGAACTGATAATTGTCATGGAAGGTCTTAGTTGTTTTCCTGGAATACTTAAAACATGATTTATAATATTTTCGTTTAGATTAGATTCAGAATTATGCTGTTCAGAAATTTTATTTAATTCCAACATAACTAATAACAATTCGTTATTAGCTAAGTTAGAAATTTCTTTATTTTTATTCATCTAAAGAATTCCTGTTTTCCTCTAAAACAACTTCTTCATCAAGTTTCTCAAATAATGGTATTGGCATATCAAAAGAAGTTCCTGGTTTAGGAAGAATTAGTTTCCATTCATTTATCGTTTTGCCAAATAATAATTTCTGAAGTTTTTGAGATGATTCAGGAAGAAAAGGTTCTAGTATGCAACTAATTGCATTAATAATTATTATTGATTGACCTAAAATTTCTTCTGCTTCATTTTTATTTTCTTTCATTTTTTTCCATGGCTCATTCTTATCCAAAAATTGATTCCCAAATTTTGAGAGAGCCATAAGATTATTAAGACCCTCTCTAAATCTTCTTTTTGAGATTGAATTTCCTACATCCCTAATAGCATTATTACACCTGTCAATTATCTCTTTGGTTGAATCAGAATCTTCTTTGAAATTAGGGATTTTACCATCAAAATTTTTATAAGACATAGTCAAAATTCTATGAATAAAATTTCCCAAGTTAGCTACTAGTTCATTATTATTTGAACTTACATATCCTTCCCATGTGAAATCAGAGTCAGAAGTTTCTGGCATGATTGAAGTAAGATAGTATCTTAATGAATCTGCTGAGTATTTTTCTAAAAAGTCTGGGAGCCAAACAGCCCAATTTCTACTTTTTGAAAATTCTTTTCCTGAAAAATTTAGATACTCATTTGCAACTACTTCAGTTGGTAAATTTTTATTTTCTATTCCTAGTAATATAGCCGGTAGAATGATGGCATGGAAAGGAATATTGTCCTTACCTTGGAAATAGTAGGACTCAGAATTTTCATTTTCCCAAAATTCTTTCCACATTTCAGGATTCTCTGTTTTCTCAAATAATTCTACAGTAGCAGACAAGTATCCTAATACTGCTTCGAACCAAACATAGATTTTTTTTTCTTCCCATCCTTCAACGGGAATATCAACACCCCACGATAAATCTCTTGTAATTGCTCTATCTTTTAATCCTTCATTTATGAATGATAGACTCTGATTTTTAACATTTTGTCTCCAGTCTTTTTTTGATTGAAGCCAATCTTTAATTTCACTTTCTAATTTACTTAACCTAAGAAAAAAATGAGAAGTTTTTCTGAATTCAGGTATAGATCCATCTCTTTTGGATCTTATATTTCCTAAATCTGTTGGATCTAATGTTCTTCCACAGACATCACACTGATCACCACGTGCTTTATCATTATCCCCGTTTGGACATTCACCCTCTACTAATCGATCACTCAGAAAAATATTTTCAGTAACAGAAAATGGCATTAATTGTTCTCTTATTTCGAGCAGTTCTTTTTCGAGAAGAATCTGAAAGATGTCCTTAACAATTTTCATATGATTTTCTGTATGAGTATGAGTGTATAGGTCATACTGAAAATTCATATCTTTGAGGCTTTTTGACCATATATCATGATATTTTTTTGAAATTTCTTCAGGAGAAACTCCCAAGTCATTTGCAAGTAGAGTGACTGGTGTTCCATGCATATCCGATCCTGAGACCATAGCTACTCTGTTTCCTATAAGACGATTATATCTAGCAAAAATATCTGCTGGAATACTCATACCAGCAATATGCCCTAAATGTGGAGGTCCGTTTACATATGGCCAAGCTACGCACACTAATATATTTTTAGGTTTACTTTTCATCTTTATCTTTTATATGAAGCCAACGATCATAAATTATACTTTTATTTATTCCGCTTAAATCTACGATTAGTTGCAATAATTCTTTTCCTTTAATACCTTTTCTGTATCCATCAATTAAAATTTTATCGTATTTCTTCATTAAAGAATTTGAATATTTTGGTTTTTCAGGATAAAAAATTAGTACAAATTCACCTTTCTTATTACTAAATTCTTTTATAGCATCATCTATTTTTCCATAAAAAATATTTTCATAAAATTTAGTTAATTCCTTGGCTACAAATATTTTTTCGATTCCAAATTCTTTTTTTAGAAATTCTAATGTTTCATTTATTCTTTTTGGAGATTCATAGATTACTATTGGAAGGAAGATTTCAATTGCCTTATTTATTATATTGATTTTTTGGTTTAAACCTTTGGGTAAAAAACCTAGAAAGGTTAATCCTTTCGATTCAAATCCTGAGACTGAAAAAGCAGAAGTTAAAGCAGAAACTCCAGGAATACTTATTATTTTGTGACCATGATTTCTTGCTAACTTAACAAATTCACTTGCTGGATCTGATATACCTGGAGTGCCAGCATCTGTTATAAAAGCTATATTATTTTTTTCTAATATATTTATGAAAGATGAAGTGTTTAAAGTTTTGTTTGGTTTATAAATTGATATCAATTTTGACTTTATATCATACCTATCTAATAGTTTTTTTGTGACTCTGGTATCTTCTGAAAAAATATACTCAACTTCGGATAAAATTTTTTTGGCTCTAAAAGTTAAGTCTTCCAAGTTCCCAATGGGTGTTCCTACTATGTATAAACTTGGCAAAGTTTTATCTCTTGGATTGACTTATTAGTTTATCGACTGCAGCATTATGTTGTTCATCAGCATGATATGATGAGCGTACCAATGGGCCAGCTGCTACATGGCTAAATCCAAGTTCCATTCCTATATTTTGTAGTTCAGTAAATTCCTTTGGGTTATAAAATTTTATAATCGGATGATGTTTTTTCGATGGTCTCAAATATTGTCCTATTGTCAAAAGATCAACTTTATTACTCAATAGATCCTTCATAGTTTGTATTATTTCTTCTTTGGTTTCACCAAGTCCAACCATCATTCCAGATTTTGTAGGAAGTTTAGGGTTCATATCCTTAGAATCTAACAAGAATTTCATGGATAGGTCATAATCACCTTTGGGTCTAACTTTTTTGAAAACCCTTCTAACAGTTTCAATATTATGATTCATCACATCAGGTTTTGCGTCTATTACATTTCGTAATAATTTTGGTTCCCCATTAAAGTCTGGAGTTAACACTTCAACTTTTATATAGGGAGATAGTTTTTTTGTCTCTGAAATTGTTTTAGCAAAAATTTCTGAACCAGCATCTTCTAGATCATCTCTATCCACGGACGTTATTACAACATATTCTAATCCCATTTGTTTGATTGTCATTGCAACTCTAAAGGGTTCAGATTTATCTACAAATCCCGGCCATCCTGTCTTTACATTGCAATATGAACATGCTCTTGTACAAGTATCTCCTAAAATCATGAAAGTAGCAGTTTTTCTATCCCAACAATCAGCAATGTTTGGGCAAGCAGCTTCCTCACATACTGTATTAAGTGAAGCACTGGAAAACTTTTCTTTCAGTTCATGAAAATTATCTCCTGTCGGAAATTTAACCTTGAACCAATCAGGTAATCTTCTTTTTACTTTTTCTTTCTGCATAATTTCAATTTATATCAATTAAATACTATCAGCAAAAGAAAATTGTTAGAATCTTATATATGGGTAAAAGAAGAAAAAAAAAATACTATAAAGGTCCTGATCTTACAGAAAAATATAATTTTTTTGAAAATCAAAAAATCATTACAAAAATTATAGATTTTGATGATAACGGAGTTGGCAGAGGGTATTTTGATGATGAAGTACCTATACTGGTTTTCAAATCAATTATAGGAGAAAAAATTGAAGTGGAAATAACAAAAATCTTTCCTGAGAAAATTATTGGAAAAATTTCAAAAATACTGAATGCTTCAGAAAAAAGAATAAAATCTAAATGTGATTTTTTTGGAAGCTGTACAGGTTGTCAATGGCTTCATATAGATTATGATCACCAGCTCGAATTGAAAAGATTTATAGTCAAAGATAATTTAGAAAAAAATAATTTATTTGTTAATGAAATAATTGAAAAAACAATTTCTTCAGATAGAAGATTTTATTATAGAAACCATGGTAGATTTACTGTCAGAAAAAATAATGATCTAGAAGAATTAGGATTTGTGAACTTTCTAAGTAGAAAGTGGACTGGAATAGATCACTGTAAAATCATGAGTCAAAACATAAACGATAAGCTCAATTTATTGAAAAATAACTTAACAGGTAAAACTCAAGTCAGTATTAGAGGGTCTGACTCTTCAACTTCATTTCTAATTCAACCTAAATTTGAAACAGATCTTTTTGAAAGCGGACAAAAATATTATCAAGAAAAAATATTTGATAATTACTATCAAGTAGCAAGTCCCAGTTTTTTTCAAGTAAATATATCTCAAGTGGAAAAAATTTTTAATTATTTATTAAATCTTGGTATATTTTCTCAAAATCAGACAGTGATAGATGCCTACTGCGGAGTTGGTACATTTACATGCTTGATTGCTCCATACGTAGAAAAAATCTACGGAATTGAGGAATCTGCTTCTGCGATTATTGATGCAAATATAAATTCAGACAAATTTAATAATATTTATTACATACAGGGTAAAACAGAAGATGTTTTATTGGATGTAAATGAAAAAATTGATATTCTATTGCTTGATCCTCCAAGGATTGGATGCGAAGATTTGGTTATTAAGAAAATAAAGAAAATTACTCCTCAAAAAATATTATTAATTTCTTGTTCTCCTGAAAATTTTGCGATTGATATGTCTAAATTATCTTCTATTGGATACAAAATTCATAAAATAATTCCTTTTGATATGTTCCCTCAAACACATCATGTGGAGGTAGTAGGAATCTTGGAATTATCAAATGAATGATTATATTTTTGCATCCAGTTCTCCAAGAAGGATTGAAATAATAAAAAAATTAGACTTAAATATTAGTTTTACTCCTCATAAATATGAAGAAAATAATAATTTGATTAAATCTCCTGATCAACTCGTAATTTACAATGCTATCCAAAAAGCAAAAAGTATTTCATATAAACATAAGGATAAGTATATTTTTGCTTCAGATACATTGATTTTTTTTCAAAATAAAGCAATTGGTAAACCAAAAAATAAAAAAGAGGCTTATGAAATACTTTGTAAACTAAATGATGATTCACATATAGTTGTCTCATCAATAGTATGCTTAGAATCTCATACTACTTTATTTAGTAAAACAAAAACTTCACTAGTACAAACTAATAATATGTCAACTGATAAAATAAGTAAGTATATTGATACAAACTATTTTCTTGATAAAGCAGGAGGATATGGGATCCAAAATAAAAATTTTAACTTTGTTAAAAATTTTTTTGGTTGTTATGAAAATATTCTAGGTATCCCAACATGTCTGATCAAAGAATGTATCTCAGACATTAATTTGGAAAAAATTTATAATTTTTCGAGTTGTAGGAGAGTAAGATGAACATACTTGGTGTAGGTGGATTTGAACTTCTGCTAATCATTCTTATTGCTCTATTTATAGTAGGTCCATCTAATCTTCTTATATTTATCAGAAAAACTAAAATTATATATTCTGAATTCAAACAAAAAAGAGACGAACTTATTTCTGTTGTAGAGCAGACAATTGATATTGATGATGATATCGAAGAGTTACAAAATATAAAAGAAAGCTTATCAGATGTTTCAGAAAAAACTTCGAAATCAATAAAAAAACTTAAAAAAGATTTGGATAGATAAATTTTGACAGAAGATAAACCCGTAAATATTCTTGATCACTTTAAAGAAATTAAGAAAAGACTAACTAGATATTTTATTTTTCTAGGAATATTTATAGTAACTTCACTGATCTTTTTTAAGCAATTAATAAATTTATTTATAGAACCTGCTAATAAAATTTTTATTAATAATGGAATTGAAGGAAGTATAGTTTTTGGAAGGGTAACCGAAGCTTGGGGAGCTGCAGCAAGAACCTCTATTATACTTGGATTTTCTATATCAATTCCATTTTTACTATATGAAATAATTATGTTCTTGAGACCAGGTTTAATTGGAAGAGAAAAAATCTATGTGTATTTTCTAATTCCTATTTGCTTTATTTTTTTTATCTTAGGTGCATTATTTGGCTATTTTTTTGTTATTCCTAGCGCATTGAACTTTCTTATAAATTTTGGCGATGACATCGCGCAACCCATGATTAATATAGGTCCGCTTACCTCATTAATGTTTTCACTAATGTTTTGGATGGGAATAATTTTTCAGATTCCAATAGTCATGTTTTTATTGGGTAGTTTAGGTATTATTTCTAGTAATTCTTTATCAAAGTACAGAAGATGGATAATTCTTATTGCTTTCATAATGGGAGCCTTAATAACTCCAACAGTTGACCCTATAACTCAAGTTACTGTTGCTTTACCTATAATTATCTTATTTGAACTGGGATTGTTGCTAGTAAGATTTAGTTCACCTGATAAGAAATCACTTAGATTTTACTTAAGTTTTTTTCTAGTGATAATGCTAATTTTTATTTTGATAGTAAGCCTAATATTATTAAAATTAGAAACTAATAGTTTTATTGAAAGATTAACTGGTTAATCTTCTTTTTCTTCTTTTTTTTCAGGCTTATTAATTGCAGTCTTAAATTCGTTAATTGCTTGTCCTACCCCTTTTCCTACCTGTGGTAGTTTCCCCACTCCGAAAAGTACAAGTATTACAACAACAATTAAGACTAATTGCAATGGACCTAAATTTTGAATGAATCCCATAATTTCCCTAATTTTTCTTAAGTTAATTTAATGATAACAAATAAATTATAAGTGGTTTTAGAATGTTTTATTAACTAATTAGATTATGTATCAGTTCCCAAAGTACTACCTATTGGGCATATATCTCCATACTGCGACAACTTTTCCTAAAATACTCACATCATTAGATGGGAAGTACATAGATTCCATAAGAGGATTTTCCGGTTGTAACCTTGTCTTGTTTCCCTCTATAAAAATTCTTTTTAATGTAGTTTCATTTTCTGAATCTATTTTTGCTGCAACCATCTCACCATTTAGAGCTTTATTTGTCTTTTCTAAGATAATTGTGTCTCCATCACCAATTAAAGCATCTACCATAGAGTATCCTGAAACCTTAAGTGCAAAAATCTTATCTTCAATATATGAGAAATTATCGGGAAGATCGATTGTGTCTAATTCATCTACATCCCATCTACTATCCTCAACCATAGGAAATGGTTGGCCTGCAGTAATTGTACCTAAAACAGGCACTTTTATTGTTTGAGATTTTTCTGAATTAGTTAAGCTTATACTTCTAGAGATTTCTGAATCTCTGTTCATCAACCCTTTTTCTTGTAGTCTATCAAGATTATATTTTACAACTGATGTTGATGAAATATCACAATTATTTTGTATATCTCTTATAGAAGGAGGATAACCAAATTCATCAATGTAGGTCTCGATAAAATTTATTATATCTTTTTGTTTTTCTGTAAGAGGTTTTGTATTTCTCATACTATAAACTTAGAACAAATTATTTTAATGGTCAATTTTTATGTCAAATAATTAGTGGGGAAGATCATCAAATGTTATTCCTTCAATATTTTTAGGGGGGCTAAATTCATCTTCACTGAAACCAAATCCCATAAAGCTTGGAGGTGGATTTTTTACTATTACTCTTGCTGGTTTCGATTTTGATATTGATTCCACTCCTCCTTTAATTATTACTTCCATTCCATCTTGAAGAATAATCTTGTCAGTTTCAAAGGAACCTCTTGGTTGAATTAGGGTTTCATCCTTATTTGAGTATATTCCCCAATCTATTAACCCATCATAACCAGCGGGTAAAATAATTCTCCACTTTGAAATCAAACCGTTAAAAGGACTAACTGAAATTATTATATTTGAATTTTTATCATGAGGATCCCCATGATCTATTTGCCAATTATATACAGGTGAATTTTGCAACTAGTTAGATTTATTTACAAGTTTTTGGAGTCTTGATTTTTTTCTAGAGGCATTATTTTTATGAATAACTTTCTTCTTAGCAGCTCTATCAAGAATTTTATTTGTTTCAACAAGTAATTTTTGAGTTTCCTCAGGCTCAGCTTTATTAGCAACACTATTTCTTAACTTTGTAATTGTTGATCTTATAGCTGTTTTTATTGAGAGGTTTACATTGTATTTATTTAATTGACTTCTATGTGATTTTGAACTTGGCATAATTTTTATTTTTTCCTTCTAACGTTATAGACTCCAGCAATACTTTCCATTTTACCTAAAAGTCTAATAATTTGCCCTAAGTCTCTAGTATAAACTGTTAATTGAATTTTGCATGTACCATTTTTATCGTCTTCCTGCGAATTTATTGAATGTAAATTTGTTTTTTCTCCCCAAACTACATCTGTTATATCTCTTATCAATCCAATCCTGTCATAGGCCTCAATTTGAACAATAGTTGGAGTTAGATTTCTTAGATGTCCCCAAGCTGCAGCCATAAATCTCTGAGTATTTTCAAAATTACGTAATCTTGGACATATTATTCTATGAATGACTATATCATTAGTTGAATTTTTATATCCCACTATTTCATCTCCATAAACGGGCTCGCAACAATTCGCTAGTTTTTTTTCAGAATCTTTTTCACCCATTATTATTACTGATGATAGTGAATCAAAATTTTTATAAACTACTGGATTTTCTAAATCTTCATTATTTTGTATTTTTCTTACTGTTTCTTCTAGTTGTCTTTTATTAATTAGTTCGATTATTTTTTGATTTCCAACTTCTCCTATTCCTACTTTATAAGCAAAGTTTTCATACGTATCATTTTGTGAAAGGTAGGGCAAAAACTGATCAGGATCTTCAATGTTAGAAAGCCTTAGAGTTCTTAAGATTTGTTTTTCTCCTCTTTCAATATTTTCTTCTCTTTCTCTTTTCCTGAACCATTCTTTTACTTTATTTTTTGCATTAGCTGTTTTTAAGTAACCTAAACTATCATTTAGCCAATCCAAGTTTGGTCCTTTATCATTTTCTGATTTTTGAATCTGAACAGTATCACCATTATTTAAGGTAGTATTTAAAGGCTTAAGAACACCATTTATAAATGAAGCCTGACAAGAATGTCCTAACTCTGTATGAAGACTATAAGCATAATCTAAAGGGGTAGATCCTATAGGAAGTGTAAACAGTTGGTTTTTTGGGGAATACACAATTACTTTGTCTGAAAGTATATCGTTACTTACTGATTCTAAGTAATCACTATCCTCTAAAATTTCTTTTTCAAAATCAATCATATCTTTCAACCAGTAAGTATCTTTTCCAGATACTAATCCTTTTTCAAGCTCTAAAGAATCTTTATATTTCCAGTGAGAAGCAACTCCTTCTTCAGCAAATTTATGCATTTTTTCTGATCTGATTTGAAATTCTATCTTTTGATTATGATCGTTCATCACTACTGTGTGAAGAGATTGATAATAATTTTCTTTAGGAGATGCTACATAATCATCAAATGAGCCTGGAATAGGCCTCCAAAGTTCATGGATCTTCCCTAAAACCAAATAACATTCTTCTTTTGATTTTACAACTATTCTGATAGCTATAAGATCTTCAATATCAGAAAAATTTCTCCCCATTTGTTTGTATCTTTGAAGTTTGTTATATACTGAGAACAAATTTTTTGGTCTTCCTGTTACTTCTGCCTTAAGATTATTTTTTCCTAAATATTCATCAATTTCCGAGATCATATTTTTTGTAGCTGCTTCTCTCTCACTTCTTTTTTGGCTGATAAGTCTTTTAGTCATCTTAAATTTGTCAGGCATTAGGTGCTTGAAGCTCTCATCCTCAAGCCTCCACTTTAGATCATTCATACCAATTTTTTGTGCGAGTGGTGCATGAATAGAAAGAGTCTCTTTGGCTATCTTTTTTCTTTTTTCAGGATCTAAAAATTTTAGAGTTTCAACGTTATGTAATCTATCTGCAAGCTTGATTATCATAACTCTTATATCTCTCGCAATAGACACTAAAAATCTTCGCATATTTTTTTGATCTAAATTTTTTATTAGAGTATCTTCATCAACCGTAAGTTTAGTTAGGGAAACTACAATATCCGAAACCTCTGTCCCGAACTTTTCTTTTATTTCTACTGATCCAAAATCTGTATCTTCAATAACATCATGAAGAAGGCCTGCGATTATAACTTTAGGATCTAATTCTAATCTTGCTAAATGAGTAGCTACTTCTACAGGATGGATTATAAAGTCATGACCTGACTTTCTCTTTTGTCCTTTATGAGCAATTTCTGCAAAATTATATGCTTCAATAATATTCTTAACCTCCTCTGTAGGAAGATAAGATTCAAGTTTATTGATTAAGTTATCTGTAATCATAGGTCACTTAAATATTTTTATGATTTCATCTTGATCAAATCTCATTAGGTTTGATATTACTCCATCTATATTAATGATATTACCTTTTTCTTTATTTGTCGTTTTTCCAATTATTGAGGAAGGGATGAAATTTTTATCAAATTCCTTAATAATTGATTTAGAATTTTTTGGATCAGCTAAAATTATCAGGCATCCAGAACTTATTACTCCCAAAGGATTTAGATCTAGTTTTTTACATGTATCCTCAAAATAATTAACAAAATTAATTTTTTTATAAACTATCTCACAACCAATATTCCCAAATTCTGTTATCTCATGAATTGCCGTTGCAATTCCACCCTCGGTAGGATCATGCATTTTGATAACTTTTTTTGTATCTACTGCTACAGTTGATATATCTTTTACAGATATGCTTAAGTTTTTAGAAAAACCATGTAGATTTTCTAACTCAATAAACCTTTCTTGAATTGATGATGAGATTATTTTACTTCCTTCTATACCTGCTAGACCTCCTAGTATAATATCTTGCCCTGAACCTATCTTAAGTTTGTTATTATAATTTTTATTATATGTTCCAATTATTGTTCCACTAAGAATAATTTTATTAACCGAAGATGTTATTTCAGTATGACCTCCTACAATATCAATATTATGAGTTTTCGCTCTTTTAAACACATTTAGAAGAGAATCTCTAACTTCTTCATATGAAGTATCTAATGGTATCAAACAAGTTAGAAGCAACCATCTTGGAATACCACCAGATGCATAAATATCATTTGAACAAATATCAATAAGATATGTGCCTATTTCTTCTGTATCAAAAGTTATTGGGTCAGACGAGACTAAAATTTCATTTTTATCATGCACAGAAATTTCTGCTGCATCTTCTCCAATTCTTGGCTTTTTTGAGCTAGAATTTTTTATTTCATCAATTATTTTTTTTAATAATGAGTTGTTTATCTTTCCTTCGGGTAAATTTTTTTTCATTGAGGCATTCCAGGGAATTCCATAGTTGTTAGTATTTTTTCTACTATACCAAGAATAGATTTACCAGCACTTATGCTTTGTTCTATTTCCACATAATAAGGATTATTTTGGCAGTAAACAAACATTTCTGTATTAGGAGATTTTTTTTCAAATACAAGTTTGTAGTTTGCTTCACATTTATCAGTTGTTTCTACTTCTATTTCTATATCTAACCTGTCGATAATAATTGATATTTCCTCCTTGTCCTCAATGGATGACACAAGATTATTATTATTGTTGATATAAAGTGATATTTTTTCAGTTTCAAAAAGGTTATATTTTTTTACAAAATTAAAATCGGATCCTAAGTTTGATTTATTTATTTCTGAGCAATTAATAAAATTGCCATTGGTATCAGCATTATATTGCTCTATTTCACCGTGATTTAAAACTCTCAAAATATAGCCTTCTGTTATAACTTGAGCGTACATCATCCCATTTTTGGGACAACCTAGAGCAGTTGAACTCCAAGTTTTTTCTTCATAAGTTTCTAGTGAAAAATTTTTATTATCCAATTTGTTTTCTGAAATAATTTGGGCTAGTGTTAGTGAAATTATTTCAGGTATTTCTTGAATTGAATTATCCTCGATAGATTTTGAATTATTTTTTACCTGTTCTTTTCTTTCGTTGATTATTTTATTTAATTCTTCCTCGCTAGGTTCAGGAGATTTTTTTTCTAAATCATCAGCAGATTTAAGGAATTCATTTGTTTTATCACTATTCTTAGGGTAGGTTCTAGTTTTTTCTTGCTCAGATGACTTTTTTTCGTTTTCTAGGGCAGAATTTTCTAGAATATCCTCATTAGAAAAAGTCTTTTTTTCAGTATAATTTGTATTTTTAGTATAAAAATTATTTTCTGCAATAAGGGTAATAATTGTAATTGAAAATAATAATAAAATAATCATTGAAATTATTATTCTGTATCTTGTAAGTGCCTTGTAGATATGTTTCTCCTTATGATCGGATATTTATTGTATACTTAGAAGGTAGTAAAAGTATTACAATGTCAACTCTTTCAATAAATTTATCCTTAATAAATAAGATAAAAAGACTAGACATAGGTTTGAGTGTCATACATCTTACATCTTTGATTCTAGCTTTTTTCTTAGTTTTGCCTTTACTTTACTTGATTGTTAAAATAAGTTTTGAATTTAATCTATTCTTTGATTTTATATTTAATAAGACTATATTTAAACTATCTCTAAATACTGTTTCTTTAATAGTACTAGTAGTATTGTTTTCTGTCCTAATATCTTTATCTTTGGCTTTTTTGAACGTTAGAACTAATCTGCCTTTTGCAAAACAATTAACATCTATTTCTGTCTTACCGATTGCTCTACCTAGCTATGTTATGGCTACTACTCAGATAGAAATTTGGAGTAAAAATGGTTGGGTTCATAATTTTCTGAAATTATTTTTTGATATGAAAGATTTTCCTTCATTTTACGGATTGGTTGGATCAGTATTTGTGTTATCTCTTATAACTTATCCCTACGTTTATATTGGCTTATCTGCTATGTTTAGAAGATTTGACTATCAAATGATTGATGCTTCAAGAACTTTAGGCAATGGAAAAATTAAAACATTTATAAAGGTTATTTTTCCACTTGTTAGACCTACTATAGCAGCTGGATCTCTTCTTGTAGCTTTATATGTCTTAAGTGATTTTGGAGCTGTATCTTTACTAAGATTTAATACTTTTACTATAGCAATATTTAATCGGATGTATAACAGTATTAGTAACTATGGAGTACTTGAAATTTCTTTACTTGCAATATTATTTTGTTTTGTAATTTTGTATATAGAATCAAGAACAAAAAATGAAGCTAGATATTTTTCTAATTCAAATTTAAGTAATTATAAAAGAATAGATTTAGGAGTATGGAGATGGATTCTTTTTCCATTTATCTTACTTCCTTTGTTCTTTGGTTTCATTCTTCCAATATCTGTATTAGTTTATTGGCTTATTATAGGTTTAGGTGAAGATATAGGATTTACTCAAGTTATAAAACCTACAATAAATACTATTATTATTTCTTCAATTTCAGCTTTATTTATAACCTTTGTATCTATTCCAATATTGATCTCTGTAAAGAAAAAAATTAAGTTTTTTTCTTTTTTCATAGATAAGGTATCTTATATTGGATTATCTTTACCTGGAGTAATAGTATCTATGTCATTAGTTTTCTTCTGCATAAATTATTTTGATTATATTTATCAAACCTTTATAGTTTTAATACTTGGATACTTTATTTCATTCTTACCAGCGGCGCTCGGGCCAATTAGATCAAGCATGGCTCAGATTGATCCAAAATTGCAAGATGCCTCATATACTTTAGGGGCAGGCAAGATATCGACCTATTATAACGTTATAGTAAAACTTTCAAGCCCTGGGTTTATATACGGAGCTGTTTTAGTTTTTATATTATGCTTAAAAGAGTTACCTGCTACTTTAATATTGAGTCCTATTGGCTTTCAAACTCTTGCAACTCAAATATGGAGTTTTGCAAGTGAAGCTTTTTTCATAAAAACAGCATTAGCTTCAATAATATTAGTAATAATTGCCGGGATTCCTTCTTATATTTTTATGTCAAATGATTTATCTAAAAGGTTAGGTAGATGATGGAAAAAGAATCAAGCCAAAATATTATACCTAAGCTGGAAATAGTAGATCTTAATTTTTCTTACTCAAGCAATGAAGAAGTTTTATCTGATCTTTCACTGGTAGTTATTGATAAACAATTTGTTAGTGTTGTGGGTGATAGTGGAGTAGGTAAAACTACACTTTTTAGGACTATTAATGGTTTAGAAAAAATTAATCAAGGATATATAAGATTAGATGGTTTTCTACAGTCTGCATCATTTTTCCATCTTCCCCCAGAAAAAAGAGCTATTGGAACAATATTTCAAGACTATGCTCTTTTTCCCCACCTTAGTGTTGAAAAAAATATCAAATATTCATTAAATAAACAAAACTATGACAAAAAGTTTTATGATGATATTATCTCCCTACTTAGAGTTGATGATTTATTAGAAAGATACATAGATGAATTATCAGGAGGTCAAAAACAACGTATAGCATTAGCTAGATCCCTCGTAAGAAAACCTAGATTAGTTCTTATGGATGAGCCTTTTTCAAATTTAGATAGGAAACTCAGGATAGAAATAAGAAGAGAGCTAAAGAAAATTTTTACAGAAATAGGTAGTACAGTACTCCTGATCACACATGATTCAGAAGAAGCGTTGAGTTTGTCTGATAAAGTTGGATTTTTATATGACGGAAGAATAATACAATTTTCTTCTCCAGAAGAAATATATAATAGACCAGGCCACAGTATCATAGCAAAATCTATTTCTCACTCTAATGTTATTTATGGAGAAGTTATAAATGATAAAGTATCAACATTTATAGGAGAATTTATTTTAGATGAAAAATTCAAAACGAAAAGTAAAATATATGTGAATGTGAAGCCTCATCAATTATCACTTAGTTCAGAAAGAGATGATTTTAAGATAATAGACAAAGAGTTCTTAGAAGGTACACAACTTTTTGTAGTAAAAGAGATTGAAACTGGAATAGAATTGAACGTTAAGGTTCCAGAATATGGTAAATTTGAAATAGACCAGAATGTTGGGGTAAATATACTAAGTAAAAATGTAAATAAGATGCTTGAGTGAGAATTTTAAGACTTTTCTAGTATTTCTTTACGATTACGCAAGCATTCTGACCACCAAACCCAAAACTGTTCGATAAAGCAACATCTACTTTTCTGTTAATTTTTTTATTTGGTACATAATTTAAGTCACAATCGGGGTCAGGATTTTCAAGATTAATAGTGGGATGAATTTCATCATGAATTGTTGATTGTATACAAGCAATTATTTCGAGAGCGCCTGATGCTCCCAATGAATGCCCCACCATAGATTTTGTTGAAGAAATTGGAATTTGGTTAGCTATTTCACCAAATAAATTTTTTATTGCCATCGTTTCAATCCTGTCATTAGTTGGAGTAGATGTTCCGTGAGCATTAATGTAATCAATATCTTTAATTTCTAAATTTGCATCTTCAATAGCCATTTTCATTGCCTTAGTGGCTCCTAAACCTTCCTTATGAGGTTGAACTAAATGAAACGCATCAGATGTAACTCCAAAGCCTGCTATTTCTGCTAGAGGTTTAGCTCCTCTATTTAATGCATGTTCTTCAGTTTCTAAAATCAATATTCCAGCTCCTTCTGATGGTGCAAATCCATCCCTTTTAGAATCAAAAGGCCTACTGGCCTTTGAAGGATCTCCTTCCCATGTTGTTAGAGCATGCATTGTACTAAAACCTCCCATGCCAATTTCGCAAATCCCTGATTCAGCTCCACCGGTAATGATTATATCTGCCTTATTACTTCTAATTTTTTCTAAAGCTTCTCCTACAGCTTGGGTAGATGCAGCACAAGCTGTTATACAAGTATTGTTATAACCTGTTGCTTGATAAATTCTTGAAATGTTAGCTGAAGCCATATTTGATAACATCGAAGGAATATAAAAAGGACTCATTCTCATTACTCCTCTTGACTCCTTTAATTTAGCCTGTTGATCTGTTTCAGGAAGTCCACCAGCACCAGTTCCTATTAATACACCAACTCTATCACTTTCAACTTTTCCTAAAAAATTTGATTGTTCTATGGCATCTTTTGCCGCAGCAACCGCTAACTGAGAAAATCTTCCCATCCTTTTAGCCTCTTTTGGATTCATCCAATTACCAGGTTCAAAATTTTGAACTTCACCACTAACCTTACATGGAAAATCTGTTGAGCTAACTTGAGTTATAGTTCTAATACCTGATTTACCCTCTAGTAGAGATTTCCAATATTCATCAACAGAGCTTCCTAAACAACTCTGAATCCCAATACCTGTTACAACAATTTTTTTATCCATAATTATATTTTTCGGGTGCTATATTTTCTATTTTTTCAATAATTTCTGCAGCTATATAAAGTGATCCAAATGCTACGATAGTGCCATTTGAATTCAAAATAGTTTTAGCTTTTTCAAACGCTTTGATCGTATCTCTTGTTAATTCTATTATATTTAAGTTTAAATCTTTTATTTCTTCAGATATTTTTTCTACTTTTTTTGCTTTTGGGATTCTACTTTCAGTTAAAATTATTTTAGGCTTAAACTTTCTTATTGGCTTAAGTGTTTCTAGTGAATCATGTCCTTCTGATCCTCCATAAATCCAGACGATTCTATCTTGAGTTTTAATATACTCATTCAGTACTCCTATAAGTGCTTTGGAAGATCTATTGTTTTGTGCTCCGTCAATTAAATAAGTTAATTTTTTATCCTTAATTATCTGACATCTACCGATCATTTTAGTTTTTCCCATGTTACTTAGGATTTTTTTCCAGTTTGTCTTTTTTGATCTTAAATTCATAAAAACTTCAACAGTCTTAATCGCAGTTTTGATATTTTCAATTTGGTGTTTGCCTAATAAATATGAACTAAATTTATATTTATTAAACAATAAGTTTTGTTTGTAAAAAATATTAGATTTATTTTTATTTGTAGATATTTTTTTCAAATTTATATCTTTTGAATTATAAATTTTTGATTTATTTAACATTGCAGTATGATTAATTATCTCGTAAGCATTTTTAACTTGTTTAGAAGTAACTATTGGTACTTTATTTTTTATTATTCCTGCTTTTTCACTAGCTATTTTTCTAATATTTTTACCCAATATGTTTGTATGATCTTTACTGATTTGTGTAATTACACTAATAGTTGGACTTATGACATTAGTTGAATCAAGCCTTCCCCCTAAACCAACTTCAATCACAGAAACATCTACTTTTTCTTCTCTAAAAATCACTAGTGAAAGTAGTGTCATAAATTCAAAAAAAGAAGGCCTTTGATTTAATTCATCTTTCATTATTCCAACAATTCTCCACACCTTTTTGAAATAGAAATTAAATAAATCTTCAGATATTGGAGAGTTATTTATCTTAATTCTTTCTGTTAATTTATGCATGTGAGGAGAACTAAAAAGACCAACTTTATAATTATCTAATGCATTTGATATTAGATTTGATGTAGATCCTTTTCCTTTAGATCCAGCTACATGAATAAAGACTTGATTTTTATTAGGATAATCAAACTTTTTCATCATATACTCAACTCTTTCAAGATGAAAACCAGGTGGATTGCTTTTACTCTTCTCATATTCAAAATTAGTTAGAGTCATTATTTTTTTTATATTTAGTTTGTAAACTGATTTTTGATCCATAAATATTTAGTATATATCTTGAAATAGGTACTATAATTACTTAAATATTATATTTTTTAGAGGTGTTTTATGAAGTTTAAGTCAATTCAGGAAAGAAATTATAAGTTGGATGATTTACTTGTATCAACTGATTGGTTAGACGGTAACATAGAAAACAAAAATCTTGTTATTTTAGATCTAGATAGTAAAGATGAATATTTAGAATCACATATACCTGGTTCTATTAATGTATTAGATAATTATTACAAAACATCCTTAGAAGATAGAACTCATGTTCAAGATATCACCCAAATTAAAAATACTTTCTCTAAGTTAGGAATAAATTCAGATTCAATAGTAGTTGGTTACGATAGATCTGCATGCTTGTATTCATTTAGATTAGCCTGGGTATTGCATTATTATGGGCATAAAAATGTAAAAGTTCTAGATGGAGGGTTTCCTAAGTGGGTTTATGAAAAGAAATCTGTTGAGATGGGAGAAAAGATTTCAATTACTAAAGGTGATTTTCAACCAAAAGATCCTGATCCTTCTATTTTTTCTGATAAAAATTCTTTGATTAGAATATTACAAGATAATGAAGAAATTCAAATTTTAGATGTTAGATCGGATGATGAGAGAAATGGGATAAACCTAAGAGGGGGAAAAAGAGGAGGTTATATTCCTAAATCAATTCATAAAGAATGGGTAGAATTTAATTCCAAAGGAAATGTTCCCATTCTAAAATCTGCTGATGAAATCTTAGCTATTACTAATTCAATTGGATTAGATCCAGACAAACCAGTAGTCACATATTGTCAAGGTGGAATTAGAGCAGCTCATGTTTTTTGGACCTTGAAACTAGCGGGTTTTTCAAATGTAAAGAATTATGATGCTTCTTGGAGAGAATGGGGTCAAGATGAGTCTTGTCCTATAGTAGATTTGACGAAATGATAGATAAAAAAAATAAAATTTTAGTTCTTCTTGATGGCTCAGAAGAATCTGAAAAATCCTTAGATTTTATTATTGATTCGAAAATTCTAATTTTTGATCAAATAGTCTTATTCTTTATATTAAATCCGTTTAATCCCGTGACAAAGGGGCAAGATAAAGAGGTTCTTTATAATGATTTTGTCCATGATCATGGTAAAAGATTAGCAACTTTATATATTGAAAAAATAGAAAATCATATAAACTCAAAAAATTCCGGAATAGAACTCTCTCATAATATTGTAAATTCAAAGGATAATCTGGAGCGTCGCTTGAGCTTAGGAGATGTGGACTTAACTATTTGTTCAATGAGTATATCTAATAATTTAGATTTTATTTTTAATAAATCTAAAAATATCAATTTTCTTTTAGAATCCTCAAGAAGAATTTTGATTTTTCCAAGTAATTACGAGGTTTTTTCGGAGAAAAAAAACAATTTAATCATAAATTTTAATGAATCTATAAAACCTAAAGATTTTATAGATATAGAGAATATCTTACAGATTGATAAATTCACTATTTTATACTCAAAAAATGAAAAAGGTAGTGTTGGAAAATTATTAGAAAATATTGAAAAAAAATTTCAAATTGAAATTTTTGAAAATAATAAAACTAATATAAAAACTATTTGGAATACTAGCAAAGATTTTAATCTTTTTTGGCAAGGTTTGCATAGAAAAAATAGTTTCATAAACAATATCTTTGACAGTTCAAGATTTTATTCTCTTAGTAATAATACTCCAATATTTTTTAGGGCTAGTTAGATTTTTCCTCTTGCTGAATAGCTGATTAGGGCTCCAATAGTATTTCCAAACCAAGTGTAAGGGATCAAAATCACAGCCAATATTATAGCTAAAAAAGGATCCATACCTGCGACTTCTAGATCTTTTGATTTTTGAATAAAAGAGTAAATAATTATAAAAAAACTTGGTATAGCAGTAATACCAGTAGTAATTAAACTAAATAAGATAATTTTTTCTTTTTCAGCTTTAGCTATTGAACCGCCGATAAATCCACCAATGAATGGGCTAAGCGGAACTGCAAAAAAATGGACAACAGGAATAGGTATAAAAATAAACATTAATATTACTGAAGTAAGAGCGCCTTTAAGCATGTTTTTGCCTTAAAATTATAGTATCTTAATTGTAATCAAAAACTAAATTTCTACAAGGATTTTAATTGCCAAAAAATTTACCTTTCAAAGATATAGTTATTGTTGGATCTGGAGCATCAGGAGGAGCTTGTGCTTGGAGACTTTCAAGTAGCGGGGCTTCAGTTTTATTATTAGAACAGGGCCCATGGTTTGATAAAAATGATTATCCAGGTGATTCTAACTCTTGGGAAATCGAAGCAAAAAATTCTTTTGATTTCAATCCGAACATAAGAAAACTTGCTGCAGACTATGAAGTTTTGGATAAAGAGTCAGATATTCATCCACTTATGTATAATGCAGTCGGAGGTTCTACACATCACTGGACTGCACATACCCCTAGATTTCATCCATCTGACTTTCGTGTGAAAACTCTAGATGGAGTAGCTGATGATTGGCCTATATCTTATTGGGATATTGAAAAATACTATGATATCAATGATGAAATGATGGGGTGTTCAGGAATTGATGGAGATCCAGCTAATCCACCAAAATCCAAGAGGCAAATGTCACCCTTACCCATTGGTCCTGATGGAGAAAGAATAGCCAAGGCTGCTGATAGATTAGGATGGCACTGGTGGCCCTCTGATTCATATCAGGCTTCGGAAGATTATAAGGGTAGAGTTGGTTGGAATAATCATGGAACATTTGCATCAAAAAAGAAATGGCAGTCTATAGCTTCAACTGATCATACATATATAAATCCTGCTATAAAAAATGGCTTAGAAGTAAGAGCAAATTGTGCAGTTCAATCTATCTCTGTTGATAACACGGGAAAACTTAAGGGTGTAGTTTATGTAGATGATAAGGGCGTTCAATATTTTCAGGAGGCTGGTAAGGTTATTGTTGCATGTAACGGAATTGGAACCCCAAGATTATTATTGAGCAGTAAATCTAAAGCTTTTCCCGATGGATTAGCTAATTCATCCGGTTTAGTTGGAAAAAATCTCATGTTTCATCCATATGCTGCAGTTACGGGTTTGTTTGATGGAGATGATCTAAATTATGCATTAGGTCCTTTAGCAAATATAATTATTGTTCAGGAATTTTATGAGACGGACGAATCTAGAAACTTTGTAAGAGGATATTCATTTCAAATGAATAGATCACATGGCCCAGCCCATACTGCTTTAGGAGCAGGTGGAGCTGGTAAAATTGTTCCTTGGGGTAAGGAACATCACTCTGAATTTAAGAAAAGGTTTAAGAAATTTTTAGGTTTAGCTGTTATTAGCGAAGATTTGCCCGAACTACATAATAGAGTTGAATTAGATGAAAAGCTAATTGATAAAAATGGTATACCTCTACCAAAAATATATTATAAAACATCTGATAATACTAGAAAACTTTTGGATCATGGAATAGGTTCAGCAAAAAAATTATTAGAGGAAGCAGGATGTTATGAAACTAATGTTATTCCAACTTTAGAATCTGCGGGGTGGCATTTAATGGGTACAGCTAAAATGGGAAATGATCCTAAAAATTCAGTAGTTGATGAAAATTGTAAGACTCATGATGTAGATAATCTTTATATCATTGATGGTTCAGTTTTTACTACTTCTGCAGCTGTAAATCCAACTCCTACAATACAAGCAGTAGCTTTGAGAGCTGCTGATAAAATCTTACAAGGATAAAGAAATGGCTATTAGTACGGTAGATATAAGTAATTTATATTTTTTTGTAGACTCAATAATACCTTCAACTGAAGAGATGCCTGCAGCATCGGAGGTAATTGCTGTTGATGATATCAAATGGTTATTAAAAGAAACACAAAAATATGAAGAATCATTAATTCGTTGCTTAAACTTTATAAAAAAAGAACCACTTACCAGAGTTGAAGGAGGAATAAAGGAACTTTCTGAAGATCAAAAGATTGAGATATTAACTCTTATGCAATCAATAATCACTGATGCATTTGATTTATTCGTTGAGGTTATTTATCTTTTATATTATTCAAAAGATGAGGTTCATAAAAAAATATCCTGGAATACTAATGAATCTGCAGAAGAAAATAAGATGGAAAAATTTGATGAATCCATACTTAGCAAAATAAAACAAAGGGAGCCTTTTTGGAAAAAGGTTTAGTAACTAAGATCTTCTTAAGACTTTTCCTGGAATTTTTTTTGTATGATTTCCCTCAGAGACAACTAACTCACCATTAACAATAACATATTCTACTCCTACAGAATACTGATGAGGATTTTCAAATGTAGCTTTATCTATGATTGTTTCTGGATTAAAAATGGTTATATCAGCAGTATAACCTTTCTTGATTTCTCCTCTTTGTTTCAAGCCTAATCTCCAAGCAGGATATCCTGTCATTTTATAAATACCTTCTTCCAGTGATAATTTAGATCTTTTTCCCCTAATATACCTTCCTAAAATCCTTGGAAATGTTCCGTAAAATCTAGGATGAGGTTTACCATCTTTATAGAAGCCATTTTTGGATACTGCATTTCCATCTGATCCGAACATCGCTAATCTATGATCCATAAAACATTGTATATCCTCCTCCACTCTATTATGAAAAATAACTGAAACTACAGCTTGTTCTTCCTCAGTAAGTTGCATAACAGTTTCACCAATATCTAAGTTTCTTTTTTTTGCTATTTCTTCAATTGAAAGTCCTATAATATCCCTATTTTTAGAATTTTTTACGGATGAAATAACTATTGTTTCCCATTTTTGAGGTAACCCATCAATACCGTCCATAGTTTCTTTTTTGATTTTTTCTCTTAGCTTTGGGTTTTTTAATCTTTCTAAGAAGGATTCAATTCCTCCCGAATGAGACCATAAAGGCATAGTTTGGTCTAACCCCGCTCCAGCAGCAGTGTATGGATACATGTCATAAGTTATATCTAATCCTTTTTTTTCAGCATCTTCAAAAATTTTATGCATTTTAGGACCCTCGCCATAATATCTCCAGTCAGTTATGGCTAGATGAGAAAATTGTACAGAAATATTACTTTTAATTCCTATTTCTACGGCTTCCTCTATTTTTGAAATATGTCTTCCAGCTCCTTCTCTTGCATGAGTAACATAAAAAACATTATCATAATGTGAAATAGATTTACAAACTTCTATAATTTCTTCTGTACTCGCAAAAGCAGAAGGCGGAACGGAGAGTCCAGTAGAAAGTGAAAATGCACCTTGTTCTATAGATTCATTTGCTAATTTTTTCATGTTTTCTAACTCTTCTAATGTAGCCCTCCTATTTTCTACAGAACCTGAAGCAATTTGTAATGCGGCATAACCAACCTGTGGAGCAATATTTAAGCTTGTTCCTTTTGCTTGAAGATAATTTGCATACTCATCAAAAGTTGTCCATTGCCAAATAGTATTTGGATCATCAGCGTTACCTCTTTTTTCCCATAATTCTTCTTTCAGTGTATTAGGATCATCATTTCCAGAAGGGAATGGTGAATAACTACAATTTCCTGTCACTTCAGTTGTTACACCTTGGAAAATTTTACTTTCATTTAAGGGATCATTAAGAACCGAAATATCTGAATGAGTGTGCAAGTCTATAAAACCGGGGGCAACAATAAGATTTGATGCATTTATTATTTTTTTTGCTGGAACATCATCTAAAATACTAATTACTTGTATTTTGTTATTTTTTACTCCAATATCTGATTTGAATTTTGGCTTATTTGTTCCGTCTATAATTGTTCCGTTTTTAATTATTAAATCAAGCATAATATTCCTAAGATAAAATAAGTA
>CETG01430890.1_pt1 | contig 83478 bp, 115 predicted proteins | sample 361471 | NCBI WGS metagenome assembly CETG01 (sample SAMEA2622696, study PRJEB7988) | marine metagenome | isolation source: saline water (ENVO:00002010), including | reverse complement strand
GCCCTGACCACTCGGGTAGGCGATACCGAAGCCGATATCCTTAGCGAACAGCAAGCCCGGACCGATGGTGACACGGCACTTGCAACGGACTTTTCTGGGTTGAACGCCACATTTGAGGCGCAGGAAGATACCTTCTCTCTGGACTTTGGCAGTGAAAACTTTCAATCACCCGGCCCAACAAAGTCCGCTGAGGCTCTTGTTCTTCAAGAACGGAGTGCTGCCGCATCAGCAAACCTTGCGATCTCTCGGGACGTGTATAGCCTCACTGCTCGTGTCGGGGATGCAGAAGGTGCGATTACTGCTGAGAGCGAAGCTCGCGCCGACGACATCGGAGCCGTTACCTCTTCGATAAACAGCCTCTCCAGCCGAGTTGGTGATGCTGAGGCGACGATCACCACCTACGGTCAGTCGATTGACGGACTGAGAGCGAGAGCGGGTGTCCGCATCAACGCAAACGGCAGGGTAACCGGCTGGGAGGCCAACGATGACGGGGATGAAGGAAACTTTATTGTTACCTCGGACAACTTCGAAATTGAACCCTCCAATCCAACTGGCCCAAGAACCCAGTTCAAGGACGGTTCTTGGAGAATCTATTCTGGGAGCATCATGACAGTATGGGGAACAGGATTTGGCTCTAGCGGGCAATTCTTGGAATGGACTGGTCCTGCCAGTTCGGACCTCTCTAATTGCACTGAAAACACTGCCATCAAATATGTGAAAGTGGATGGCTCGGCATACTTTGGAGGTACTCTTTCTGCGGGCGTCCTCAAAAACGCTGCTACCTCAACCAGCATTGCTTCAAATGCATCCATCTCTATCGGTCCGTTCGCTAGCCAAGGCGATCCCATCAATGTGGTGACCAGCTATTCTATCATTAGCACTAATACTGCTACATATCCTGCAACGTCCCAAGGATCGACTAACTGGGAAAATGCCGTTACTGCTTGGGGCGCTACGGCAACTGGGTCATATGAAAGAACCGTTAATGCCTCCAAGTCTATCAGTTGCAATGTGGTGATTAAAGTGTCCCGAAATGGGGTAGCTAATTGGGCGACACTGAATATCACGTCGGGCAGTGAGACGATATCAGGTAGAGGTCCGTTGACTTCTGAGGGTATCTCGGGTAATCTGACCTATCGACGCACTATCGGAGGAACAATTACTTCCACAGATAACGTTGGAGGAACTACTACGAGAGAATTTACCGCCGTTATCGAAACAAGAACTGGCGCTGTTAATGGCACCATCCAAAGTCAGACCCTAAGTCTAGTAGCTACAGAAGAGTAAACAAATGACAAAAGCACCTCGCTCTCTCGAACAACTCCTCACTTTCTCCCGCGCTAGTGCTGCGGGGTATTTCGGGCGGGACGGTAAGTTCGTCTGGCAGCAGCCGAGCCGGAACCTGATTACCCAACCTCTCATGTCATGGCCGGGTATCTTGGGTTGGTCAAAGACTCCTGCGCCTGACGGCTCTCTGAGTGCCGTCGAGAGCTTTGAGGCGGACACCGGCTCGAATGTTTTTAACAGGATTTACCTGCTCAGTCAGCCTATGGTATCGTGCTTCTCAATTTTCATTAAGGCTCCTGAGCACAGATACGCTTTTCTCCGTAATCGCTCAAATAACAGTTACACTCACTTTGACCTTCAAGCAGTCTCAGTGACAAAGGTAGATGATCCCGGAACCACACCCGCTATTGTTGAGCTCGGTGACGGTTGGTTCCGACTAAGTGCGGCTTGGTCTGCCGACGGCGGCTCGTCTCAGACAATCATGGTGGGGGTATCTGACTCATTGAACGGCACACAAGCCCTCGGTCAGGGCAGGTCCTTTGTAGCTTGGGGACCGCAACTCGAAGACGCAGACTTCCCCACCCCCTACGTCGCTCCCGGCTACTCCCCGCGCATCGAGTGGGGACCGGACGGGAAACGGAAGGGGCTGCTGATTGAGGGGTCGAGCACGAACCTACTCGCGGAAAGTGAGTTTCACAACGGTAAGCCCGCAAACGGCCACACCAGTTCTGTCACTGCGGTGTCGTCCTTCCCCGGTCTGACCCGAGGAACCGGTCTACACATGGCCCACGACCCGAATAACGCTCAGTGGGCTTACGCAACGGGTCTGACGTTTACGCCAAACACCGAATACACGTTTTCGGCTTTCGTCGTTATGGACGACGGCAGCGCCCCCGAGATTTCCAGCGCGAGTAAGGACTTTAACGTTGTTGTGGCTGGCATCGGCGGAACCACCAAGGGCGTCGAACACATAGCAGGGGACCTCTACCGTGTGTGGGGAACCAGTAATGTAGGCAGTAGTCCGGGCGGCTCGGCAGGATTGTTCAAGGCCGCTGCAGATAGCACCAAGGGCTTCAAGTTCTCTGGCTACCAGCTTGAAACCAAGCCCTACGCCACCTCCTACATTCCCACGACGACCGCGCAGGTCACTCGGGCTGCTGATGTGGCGAAGATTGAGGGTGAAGCGTTCAAGAGTTGGTATAACCAAGGCGAAGGCACTGTATATGTCGAAGTGAGCTCTTTCTCCCCCGAAGGCTTCAAGGCAGTTCTGAATATCAATGACGGCACGTTGACCAATAGATTGGCCGACCTTTCAATCGGCGCGGGACCTTCAGGTGGGGTAGGAACGTTTCGCCTCGATGTTTTCAAAAATAACACTAATCAGGCATTTCTAGGCTCATCTAGGCCATTCACACTGGGCACCCGTGAGAAAGCCGCCTTTGGGTTCAAAGAAAACGACTTCGCCTTCTGTCATAACGGTGCGGCGCCTACACTGGACAGTTCAGGAACGCCTCCGATTGTGGACAGGATGGAGTTGGGCAATCGTCTCGGAGCACTCCAGCTCAACGGGTACATCAAAGACTTCCGCTTCTTCCCCAAGCGGCTCTCCAACGAAGCCCTCGTGGCTCTGACTTCCTAAGGATTGTACTAAGTATGATTTATTACCTTAAAAGTGACTCCCCCCAAGAACTGACCCTCGCACTGGTTAATGCAGGCGTAATCAATATGCACCTGCCCCATCTGACAGTTTCGCCAAGGTTCTTGGTGGACTACATTGGTCAAATGTCTACCTCGACAGGTGAGGTTGACGAAGAAGGACAGGTCATCTTACAACTCACAGAAGAATACTTCCTGAATTTGAAGGTACTCCACCCAGAGAGTTCGGAGTACGCTAGTGACGAAACCGTTTGGCTTAGCCCCGAGGCCCTGTCAGTTTTGTCTGAATATGTAATTCCCGAGCCTCAAACTCCCTATAGGGTATGGGCCACATAAACTAAAAGGCCGCAAGGAGCTTCCTTGCGGCCTTTTGCTTTTAAGAGTCGTTGAAATCTCCGTGGTCTTGGAAGTTGGCAATCATCTGACCCACTCGGCCAGCTTTTGGTCGGTTGTCGTCTAGCATACCGTTCTCTTGGGCGTCAATGATGATCGCACAGCAAGCCATGACGTGGCCGAGGTGGCTCATACCACTCTCGGGGTCTCGGTCTTCTCCGTCGAACCAAGACAGCAGGTGCCGCATGGCTGCATCGACGTAGACCTCGGCGGGGACAGGTGTCTCTCGCCAGTTGAACGGACCATATTTGGTCGCTCCCAGCTTCATCACCTCGCCCAGATGCAAGAGAGAAGCTGTCGGAATCACGCTGACCATGGCTGGCTTCGTGCGACCGATAGCGGTCTTGGGGTTCTTGGCGGGAGCGGGAGTGGGTTTCTCGTCGTGGCGCTCACCATAAAGGTCTTCGTCACGATGAGCTTCGGTCATTGCATTTCCCATTATTGGTTCCTCTTCATAAATTCTTGCATTTCGCTGGTCAGGGATACTCCTCGATCCTCGGCAACGATGCCCGCGTAATTAGCTAGTGTCTTAGCAAGAGCAGGGCTAATCTCGATCTTGTTCTGGATATGCTCCTCGAAAGCAGCCATTGCTACAGGGAAGTGTTCCATCAGCATCCCGTGAATGGCTTCTGCATAGACCCGAATCTCGTACTGAGCATGGGGGTCCTCACGAAGTTTCAGGAAGTGCATCAGGTTATGCAGGTTAATCTTCCAGCGAACCTTCGTATAGAAGTTGACCGGCAGGACTGCCCGAGCAAGCTCACGAGTGAGGCCCATCCGCAGCAACTGCCGGTACTCATCATAAGAACACTCAGAAGAGTTACGGATAACATCCTGAATCGCCTTGGCAGTTCCCTCACCAAGAAACTCAGCCGAACCCTGCTTGTTGAAGGTAGACTGCGCCTGACACCGCTCTGCTTCTGGAATGTAGTATTCGTTCACAGCCTCGGTGTACCGCATGGAGTACTCGTTGAAAGCGCCAGTACGATGCCGCATCCACTGACGGGCAACGAAGATCGGCATCTTAATCTCCAGAACTACCCCACCAAATTCGATAGGGCTAGTATGCCGATCACGGACAAGGCGAGTAACCAGTCGTGCGTCCTTCGCGGGATCACCAGAGGACTGGGTCGAGGTTCTAGCAGTCTGCGCAAGAAATTCATCATCGCCATCCACTCGCAACAGTTGAACATACCCGTGGTCCAACACGGGTACTTGAGGGTAGTGCGTCATATTTATCCTTCGGTCGTTAGATTGAAATAGCCGGGGCGGGGCTGAACTACTGCTCGGGGAGTCAGGTACAGCAGAAGATAGGGACCGTCTCTTCCGGTTGCCATGTCGTGTGTTCCCGCTTCATACTTTTCCCGAGCATCTGCTACCTCTGGGCGGGTGTTATCCCACACCTCGGTTGCCAAGCTTCGAGCAACGAGACGGTCCCTAAGCTCTGGTCGCCCATAGCCATCGTATTCACAACCCCCTAGATCGGGGGCTGTTTCCTTCTCCATTTTTGCTTGGATGTCTGCGACATACGCGACATTGGTGATGCCGAGCTTGTTGCAGGTCTTGAACACTGAGTTGTGTCGGCTCAGTTGTTCTCGAACATCTTTCTCTAGGTTATCCATACTGTTTGGTCACTCTCTTCAAATTCCTTATGAGTCACTACTACGATCTGTTTCAGCTTTCCACGCAGCCTACGGAGACTATCATGCGTAGCCTTGGTCCGTTTGTCTGCCATGTTCGCATCAATTTCGTCAGCCAAGAAGATTGGAATGACGGACTGTGTAAGAACCTGACCCAAAGCAATTCGGAGGGCTAGGTTCACCACTGAAACACCTGAACCAGATAGCGTCCGAACCGGCTGCTTGTCAACCCAAATATCGAAATTTTCATCGATAAAAATGTGGCGACGGGCACCGTCGGTCATTTCCGTAAGCAGGTGGCTGGCTACCTTGCTCAGCGAAGGCACCAGATACCGCTTCACTTCCTTGCGAGCGTCCTTCAACGCAGCAGAGCCACGCTTGTATCCCTCGTAGGATTCCTTGACCTGTTCCAGCTTCTTGACCTGGGTCTCGTAAATGTCCTTGGTCGTCTCGAACTTGCTAAGTAGAGTCTCGTAGCGAAGCGACATTTCATACCGCTCGCTAAGAAATTCTTCTGGCTCAGGAAGATCATCTACCGCTTGCTTCTTCATCAGATAGTTGCGGTAACTGTGGATGTCTCTGTCGTATTGATCCAGTTGACTTTGGTACTCCAGCCAAGCCTTCGCTTCTTCATCCCGCACTTCCGGTTCTTCACCGAGGTCCTGAATCTCTTTTTGGATCAGGACCCGTTCCGGTGCAGCATCATAAGCAGAGATTCTCTCAGCAATTTCTGCTCGTGTAAGGGGACTTTCGGGGAGGTCACTACGATATGTATGGCCTTCCCACCGCTTTTGCCTCTGGATTTGCTCAGCAATTTCCTCAAGTGAGAGGGGCGGTTCCTCCGGTAGCTCTCTGCCGGAGACGAGTGACCCGCACTCCCCACAATAGAGGGGTTCAGCTTCTCGATTTCGGATCGAGTGATCTTCCCGCCATTGTAGAAGTGTCTCTTCGTCGTAGTCTGCTTGGGGTCCTCGCTCGTCTTGATCGAGTCGTTCGAGGAAGGTTTCGAGGGCTTCTCTGGCATAGGTCTGGTCAATCTCCGGCAGTTGGGCCAGCTTGGTTTCGAGGCGAGTGTACCGAGCGTACCAGTTTTCCCTGTCACGCTCATGGTCGATAGCCGTAGGTGACCCCTCAGGTTCCTCTGGCTCCACTGGTTCTTCCATTTCCTCGAAGCTGTCCCTCAAGGCTTGGTTGCGTATCTCAGCGTCGAGACGCTTCTTGAGGGCCTCGCTTGGTTCGTAGTTGTCGGGCTTGGCTGGCTCAACAGGCTCAACCAACTGGGCCTCAAGAGCATCTGCCAGCTTGCGGAAGTCGTTAGCCTGCTGGCGACACTCCTTCTCAGCAGCCTCATACTGGTTCAGGCCCGTGACTTCGTCGATGATGCGACGACGCTCAGCAGGACCCAAGTCCTTAGTCAGCTTGTCTAGCTCGCCCTGCATGGCGTGAGCAGAGATATCGAAAACATTGAGGCCGAAGCCTAGCAGCTTTTTGACGTAATTATTTGTCGCAGTGGTGCCGATTGCCGCATCTTTATTAACTGTGGCTTTCTTTCCTTTGCGCTCGATTGTATATTTGTTCCCCTTGATTGTAATATTCAGAGTCACTTCCAGCTTATCGTAGTCAGCCAAGCTGCCACGAAGAGCCTCCGATCCGAATAGGGCGTACCTAATCATCTCAAGAACAAAGCTTTTTCCTGCTTCGTTCTCTCCTTTGATTACGGTGAGGCCTGGTTTGAAACTTATTTGGTTTTTTAGGGTGCGACCTGTGGTATTAAAGGTCACCACATATTTGAGTGATTCTAGCATGGATCGTTCATAACATAACAGAGGTCGTTGTCAACATGGAAAACTGCCCGAAATGGCTTGAAAGATTCACCGCACTGGTCCGTCCCGGATCACTCTTCGCGATGGTTGCTTTGCTAGTCTTGGGCGGGTTTATTTTCGCAGCCGTCGAGTTCTTCTCCCCTGGTTCGGGCGAGCGAGCAATGAAGGTTTTTGTAGGCTTCTTCGGAGCCATGAGTGATGATTATTACGACACCGTGCAGGTGATGTTCACCACCTACGTAATTGGCCGTTCGGGTCAAGCTATTGCGAAGGACTTTGCGACTGCCTCTGTAGAGAAGGTAAGGAACAAATCCGTTGGAACTGATTGATATGCATCTGAGCTTGGGCTTGGCAGCAACAGCACTTTTGGCGCTGAGAATGCTGCTGACCCCGCTGCTACTCTACAACATGGGCTGGTCGTTTAAGGGCTTCCGCCAACTGGTCCAAGGTAGGGCTTATCCTACCTCGCTCTATCAAACAGTTGTGTTCATGTTCTCTGGAGCGGTGCTAGGCTACAACGGCCTGACATTCGGGGGACGACTTGTTTCCGACTGGTCCGAGCCGTGGTCGCTTGGGTTCCAATGTATGATTGCAGTGGCCTCTGTTTCCGCCCTCATCGGCAGACGAATCGCTGTAACGATTGACTTTGAAAGGTTTTACTGGCTGTTCACAAGTGACAACTTGGAGGTTGCTGTCCGAGCCGCCGAGCTTAATATGGCTGATCCGGAGTACACGCAAGAAATGTTAAATGTAGCTGAGACCACGGTCGCAGTTCGTCTTGCTAAGAGGGCCATTAATGGAACCGCTGACTGAGCTATTCGCCACTGTTATTAACGAGAACACTCTTGGAGCCATCATTTTGGCTGCGTTCTTTACTATCGTAGGCTTCATCGTAAAGGGAGTTCTGACCAACCAAGGGAACATCGCTGTCGCCAAGATCAACTCCGAGACCACTCTCGGGGCGAAGGCGATGGAAACCTTGACAACTGCCCTAGAAGTGCTGCAAGAAGAGAACCGTACTCTTAAAGCGAGTATGGTTCAACTAGAGAGTCACATTGAAACTCTAATTGACTACATCATCCGATTGGTCAAGGCTTCCGATAAGGAGGCTGCTGACAAAGCAGTGGCCGATCTTGAACAATTCTTGAGAGCTATTGGAAGGTGGCCACAATGAGACAATGGTTTAATGGACTGAGTGTGAGCTTGAAGCTGGCTCTGATTGCCGTGGTGGCAGTCTTGGGCTTTGTTGCTATTAACTTCGCTCACGATTACCTCACAAACGACAAGGAAGTTGCTGCGGAGGTTTCGGAGGAACGTAACGATGCGGCCATAGAGAGTGGACAGGACGCCGTAAACACGGTAACAGAGATTAACCGACGTACCGTTGAGCGGTACGAAACTGTCCGAACTATACAAGAGGAAGTAGAAAATGCGGAAGATTTTGATTCTGCTCATGCCATTGGCTCTGACGGCCTGTGTTTCAACTTTGGAGTATGTTCAGAAGCAGGCGGACTCTCCGAATAGTTTGACTCGGTGAGCAATAGCCTCCTCTCTGGAATCGAAGTGGCCGCAATACCTAGTCTTTCCGTCCACTTTAGGACTTCTAACAAGCCACTTATCTCTTGATTTTACGTAATAGACCCCGACACACCCCGAGGAATTGGCCGAGGTTCTGCCTTGATTCCTTTTGTTGATGCTGTTGTTAGCTGCCCTCAGATTAGTTAGGCGATTGTCAGACTTATCTCGGTTAATGTGATCAAGCATTACCGGCTCTTCACCCTCTACCATTTTGTAGATGATTCTGTGAGCTAGACATACGTTACCCCTTCCGATTTGGACTCTGACGTAGCCTCTTTCATCGACTGACCCCGCCTCCTTGCCTGCAAACTTGGCATTAAACTGAGGATTGTCTTCTCGTTCTTTCCAAAAGAGGCGACCTGTGGTAAGGTCCAAGGTGAAGAGTTCGTGAAGTTCAGTTACAGAAGGAAGTTTTGACATGATGAAATCCCGCTTAATTGGTTCTGCCTTGGCTCTTAGCATGTTGTCAGCGTGTGTGTCAACCAGTGTGTTTGCACCGACGACCAGTTGCAGCAGCCTCGTCCCTGACGAATTTCGTGAGCGCACAGAACATACCCCTGCACCAGAAAAGGGTGCCGATCCTCTCGACACCCTCAAGAACTGGATAAATTTTGGCGTTGGTCAGACCGCTAAGGTTGAGGATTCAGACGACCGACGTATTGCAGCTATCGGTATTATCGAACGCTGCGAGGAACGAGACCGCGAGGCCATTAAGCGCGCGGCCCCCGGTAAACTAAACCTTTCGGGTCTTCGGGATTGAAGGCTCGTTCCACATAGTCCTCAATGATTTCCTTGAGTGTCAGGCCGAAGAAAGCAATCGAGAAGATTACGCCACCTTCCCAGACACTCAAGAAATCCTTCTGGTAAATGTGATACAGTCCTACAGCGAAGAACAGCAGTAGGGCACGAATAAAGTTAATCATCAACATCAATTCTCTCCATGATGAATGAGCCGACGTCTTCTGGAACGTCGTGCTTTTGCAAGTTTCTCTTGATCACTTCCTTGGAGTCGAAGTTATCAACCTCCACTGGTTCGTAATCTTCCTCGCTGTACTTGACATTCTTTTGAACCTTGAAGCCCAAGCAGTCTTCCAGAGGATCGACGATGTCACCATCCTCCACAATCACCCGAACATACTTGTCCTTGAGCTTGGCCTTGTCCGTCTCCTCGTATTCTTCGAGGGTCAGAGTCACATACATTTTCTTGTCGGGGTCCTCGGCGTGAGTCATAGGCTGCATCGAGCCTGTGCAATGAACCGTGTGACCTTCGACTTTGTAGTCCCCCGCAACATGCCAGTGGCCACTATAGATTTCCTTAGCTCCCATTTCGACCAGCTTGGCCGCAGGGCAGTAGTGATCCATGTGCATTTCATCGTAGGCCACAAGGTCCCAGTGTCCTACAGCTACGTCAAAGCTGCCAGCTTCAACCTCGTCTAGCTGCTCAAGAGCAGTACGATCCCACTCCCAAGGGAAGAGAGCGATACGGTTGACGACCGTAGGCCGGTTGATGAAATGAAGGTTGTCGAAGAAACCGTTTAGCATCAGCAAGACATCGAATGAGCCGGGGTTGTTCTTCTGCGGAGAGATATCGTGGTTCCCGCACATCATCAGGAACTGTCTCTTCGGTTGTCGAGCAGCCGCAGTCAGCAGAATCTTCATCGTCTCGTGAAGATCGCTGATCGAAGTGATTGGCTTCTCGAAAAGGTCTCCCACCATAATCACATATCGCTCGGTCCCTTGATAGAGCCGAGCCTTGAAGTCCTCAAACAGCTTTTTCTCCCTCTCGCCACGACGGGCGAGAGGGACATTCTGAACGAACTTGCGAGTGATATGTGGGTCTCCGATTAGTCGGAAGTCACTACGCTCTGACACGTTTCCTCCTTTGCCTTGAACAACTGGCGAAGCTGGGTCAGAGAGTCATGTAGAGCGTTGTGGTGGTCTCCCACGGTCTCTACCTCTGGGTCTCGATAGACAGGATCACCATTGAGGCCAGCGATGAAGGAACGCATATCCTTTGCCTGACGGAAGTTAAACGGCATGTCGTAGCCAGCGTCGATGAAGTAGCTCTCCACAGTCGCATGGTCCATCCAGCCTTTGCTCCACCAGCGGACGTCACCCTCTTCGGTTGCCGCGATACGCTGGGTGACCCAGTCGTAATACGCTGTGATCACAGCGCGATAGTTCTGAGCCTGAGACATGATCTTCATGTAGACTTCACGATTGTCCTGCAGCCAGAACTTGTCCGTGCCGCTGTTCCAGTAGCGATTCTTGGGCATGGTCAAGCTCATGCAGAACATATTCTCGGTGTCGATCTGGCCCGTTTCGTAATTGAAGGGTACGGAGCCGATCTGGATAATCGCAGAAGCCTGCGGTTGGAGACCAGTGGTCTCGATATCTACCATGATATCGGGGTAGTTAGCTCTTTCCATTTTATAGATTTCTTTCCTGAGTTAATAGTTTCCATGTAGGTGTCGGCGTCGATCAGATACCACTGATCATTGAACAGGCTATGGATGTAGATGCGATATACGTGTCCGTGTCCGAGCTTGTGCAATCGGTAGATGGCAGATTTCTGTGCCTTTGTAAAGGCGCTGAGGGAGAAACTCGTCTTCGACGTAGTTGATTTAACCTCAGCGAAATACAGGTGGCCACTAGGATCAACGAGAAGGGTATCGCTAGGATTTCCAAAAGCAGCAACATTCTTCCCCTTATTCAGACCAACTAGATCGGCCTTGTCCCTGAGCCGGAAGACCAGCCCAAGGACATTCTCTTCAAATATGGCCTCACTCTTTTTACCAGAGTTACGTGCCATCGGTCTCGTCTCCCAGAACCCTGCTGGCGATAGTGTCAACCACTGTCAGCACCCCATCCTCCGAGAAGTCGCACTCTTCGTCTAGGGTTGGCTCGTCGGTGTCGTCTCTCAGATAAAGCTCGACCGTCTGAGTGTCCTCGTCCATCACGACGATGTAGGGAGAGTCCTCGACCGTCACACGGATGGTCTTCTCGTCATCGAAGGAAATGAGGAAAGTGTCATAGTCCGTGTCCACTTCCATCTGCACCATGAGGGTCCCGAACAGGGTAGCTAGGTCCCCATCTTCGTGGATCATGTCATGAAACTGTGCAGCTTCGTGGTGGGACAGGTATTCAATGTTCATTATCTTTTGCTTTCCATTACGTAGTTGACTACCTCTTGCACAATGTTTTCGGGCAGCGGCTTTCCGGCGTAGCTCTCAGGAATGACTCCTTCGATAGGTTCTGCTTCGTCAAGCTCGATCTGATCCTTAACACCGAAAGTCTTACCAACAGCAACAGTGCAATGCAAGGGCAAATTCTTAACGAATGTAGGCTGGTGATTCATGGCAGCCTTCATCAACACGATGAATTCCAACACATAATCCTTGTGAACCGAGAACACCAGTTCGTCGTGAATGGGCATCATGAAGCGATAGAACCTAGGATCAGCCGTTTCTCTGATCTTGATGATCGCCTGCTTCGCCATGCCTGCACACGACCCCTGAATCATAGCGTTGACCGCTTGGTTCCGGGCGCGAGTCTGCGTAGCCTTCATGAACAACTCTGCGAAGTTGCCCATAGTTGGAGAGGCATTGATCTGTGCAAACTTACGCTGCATCGCAAGCCACCACTCCGAGGTAGCCTCAAAACGCTGCCTACGATGGCCGTCAGGCAGGGTTACGAAGCCATTCTTCGTGATTTCGTCACAGACCCCCACGCGCCACTCTTCTGCCTTCCAGAAGCGTTCTCTGTAGCGCTCAGTACCTGCCCACATTTCCTCTTCGGTCCAGCCGAGGTTCTCTCCCACTGTTCCCAGAGCGCCAGAGTACCAGTAGTTGAAGTTGGCACCCTTGCCGACAGGCGTACCACGAGTCAGCTTGAAGAACTTCTTCGGCTCCATAAGCTCACCGCTAACGATATGCCGAAGCTCTCGGTTGTTCGGGTTGTTGCCCTTCTTGAACTCTAGGTACTCGTCAAGCGTCAGGCCAGGGAGCGTCTTAACGGCAAGACAGTCGGCAGCAGCTCCAGAGTGTAGGTCGTCGTAGGGGATTTGTCCGAAGACTCGTGCGAACTCTGGGTCTCCTGAGAGGTCGCCAATAAGCACAAGCTCAACACCAGACCAGTCGGCGCTAAGAACAACATGGTCTTTTTCGTCAGGCTCGAAGTACGACCGGACATAGGCACTGTCTCCGTATTTTGCCAACTGCATGGCGTTAGGGTTCTGCATGGCCATACGACGGGTCGCAAGCATGCTGTTGATGTTCGGATACACCCGACCAGTTTCTGGGTCAATCAGCAGAGTATAGGGGGTGATGTAGAGCTTCACCGCCTGTTCCACGCCGCCCATCTTGCCCATCAGGTGCAGCAGCTTGAGGGCTTTATCGTTGCCTTCCTGCTCGAAGGTCATAGCCACACGGCCCCGAGCTTCGGCATCCGACGCCACCTTGTTGCTGATACGAACGGGCTTGTGGCCGAGAAGATCATAGAAGATCACTCGGGCAGTCTGCCAGTAATTGATGTTGAGACGACCGTTGCCTTCGATGCCCGCCCACTGGTTGCCAATGGGGTTGGACACTTGGGTGACCATTTCAAAATCATCGTCGCTGTCAGGACTGTTGGCCCAATCCTCGATCTGCTTACGCTTCTTCCTCCACGCCTTCACGTAGTAGGGCTGCAGACGCATCATTTCAGCGTTTGGCTGATCGTCGAAAGGCAGCAATTCCTTGAGCGCAGCCTTGATCTCTCGCAGAAGCTGAGCGACGTTCTGCCTCTCAAGCTGCTGTCGCTCGTAGACCGCATCGACATTGAGTTCCAGACCATCTACTGCCGCCTCTGCGTACACGTAGATCATCGGGTTCTCTTGCTTGAAGAACGTTACAAGGGCTTGCGGGGTCTCTGCCATCATCTTGTCGTAGAGATAGCGGAAGACACGCACACACCAGTAAGCGTCCTCGGCACCGTACTGGACGGTTTCGTCACCAGTCAGTTCGCCCATGTGGGCCTTGTCACCAAGAACCTGCTCGAACGTGGTCATATCGTAGCCGAAGATTTGCTTGACCAGCTTCTTGAGTCCGTAGCTCCACGCGATCTTATCAACGTAACCGTTGTAGCTGTGGCTGGCCTTGCTACTCTTGCCTGCCCACTGGCCGAACACGAAGCCCTGTTGCGAAGTCAGACGACGCTTGTGCTTCTTAGGATCGTAAGTGGCAAACTCTTCAAGAATGTCCCCGACAAGCGGCTTAATGTTGAGAATGGGGGTCTTGTAGAACTTGTTCAGGTCATAGTTATCAGGACCGTGGTGTGACACAGCCATCTGCATCGAGCAGACAAGGTTCGGAATCCAGATATTGAACCGCTGCTTGAACGTCGTGAGTTCGTAGGGAGCGTTATGGGCGATGCCCATAGCACCCTCAGGGACGTTGTCGAAGAACTGGTACACAAAGCTGTCAGGCAGACGATTCTCTTCGTCGGCGTGATTGAGGTTGACGTAGTAGGCTTTGTCGCTGCCTTCTACCCACCAAGAGAACCCGGTGCAGGTTGCTCGACGATGATCGAAGATAAGCTTCTTCTTCTTGATCTTCTTGATGCCATCATGTGCATTACTGTCTTCGGTCTCACAGTCGATGCCATAGACCTCGCACTCGCGTAGCTCACGGAAAGCTTCCATGATAACTTGCTCGTCAGTTCTCGCATCAATGAGGATAGTATTGATGTTCATATTAGGAATTGCTCCATATAGATTTCGGCGGCAGCATAGTTCTGCTTGCCAACCTTCATTGCAGAATCGATCTCGTCGTTAGGTACGTCCCAGAAACTATTCAGCTTCCAACAGAGTTTTATTTCCTCCCACAGTTCTAACTGAGTGTAGTTCTTCTGAACTGCTCCCGAAAACTTGTCATAGTGAGGAACAAACAACTGGTAATCATCAGTTTTAAGGGCCAGTATTAGCTCTCTCTGACGCTCTGGCTCAAGATACTCCCAAGCCTTAGCTCCGAATCCTTTCACTCCGGTAACGTTGTCCTTGCTCTCACCTACCAGTGCTTTGAACAGAAGACAAGAGTCTGGGGTAAATTTGTGCCACTTTTTTGACACGAGGGGAAGCAGACACTTATCGCTAAGCTGCCAGAAGTCACCATCGTTGGTCTCTACTGTGATGCTATGCTGAGTGTGAAACCTGCGAACAAGCGTACCGATAACATCATCCGACTCCCATCCTACCAACTCCATCTGAATGGTGGGCGTGAACGTCAGGATGCCCTTAGCGACATCGAAGAATGCCATCTTCGATTCCTCTTTGGGTCGTCGGTTCTGTTTGTACTTGGGGTAGATTTCTTTTCGTCGCTTGTTGGCGTATGGGCCATCCCAGACGATTATGGTGGTTTCCTGAGGGTTGCACAATCTATTGAACAACTGCCTGACAGGGTGGACACCGAAGCCCACCCTCTCAGTAGCTAGACGGTGCAGGAGATTGTTACCGTCTATGATTCTCATTGAGCGTTCCTTTCATCAAAGCGGCTCCAGACATCCTTCCAGTCGCCCTTGGTGGCTCCCTTCGAGTATTCCGTAGCACGGTTCTCGAAGAAGTTGGCATGCTCTACACCATTAAGCAGAGGAGACAGCCACGGGAGCGGGTGTTCCTCAATGCCATAGAGCTTAGGCAGACCCAACTGGCTCAGCCTCCAATCCATGATGTACCGGATATACCGCTTGATTCCCTGAGGGGTCATACCCTGGATCGGACCGAGTTCGAACGCCAGATCGATGAAGTTGTCCTCAAGCTGGATAGTCCGCTCTGCTTGGTCGATGATCCGCTCCTTCACGAGCGGGGTCAGGCACTGCCTCTCCCTGCAGAACTCATGGAAGAGACGGATGATGCCTTCGCAGTGCAGCGACTCGTCACGTACTGACCAGCTAACGATCTGTCCCATACCCTTCATCTTGTTGAAGCGAGGGAAGTTCATCAGCATGGCAAAGGACGCGAACAACTGCACACCTTCGGTGAAGCCACCGAACATGGCAAGCGTACATGCGATGTCCTCGTCGTTATCGACACCAAACTGCTGCATGTAGTTGTGCTTGTCAGCCATTGCTTCATACTCAAGGAACGCTGAGTATTCGCTCTCGGGCATACCAATCGTGTCGAGCAGATGAGAGTACGCTGCAATATGGATCGTCTCCATGTTGCTGAACGCAGTCAACATCATCTTGACCTCGGTTGGCTTGAACACACGACCGTACTTCTCGTGGTAACAGTCCTGCACCTCGACGTCAGCCTGAGTGAAGAAGCGGAAAATCTGAGTGAGCAGATTCCGTTCCTCGTTGTTCAGCTTATCGTTCCAGTCACGTAGGTCCTCACCCAGAGGCACTTCCTCAGGCATCCAGTGAATCTGCTGCTGCCTCTTCCAGAAGTCGTAGGCCCAGGGGTAGTGGAATGGCTTGTAGGTAAGGGTTGGTTTAAGTAGGCTCATTTAACAGTCTTCTTTCCGGTAGCTATTTGTTGTACGGCAGCTTTAGAGAGGTTGTACTTCTCTTCACAATCTCTCCTAGATAGGCCCTTCTTATTCAGGTCTTCTAATATTCCTAGTATTTCTTCATCAGTTATCAGTCTTCTGCGAACTATGGGGCCACCAACTTGGGGCAGAAACCTCCCTCGGGCTAAGGCTCTGATATGCTGAGATGAAACACCAAATTCATTGGCCAAATCTTTGGCGTCCTCTTTTCCAGCAAATCTTTCTCGAATCTCAATAACCTGTTCATCAGTAAGTCGCCTGGCACCAAAATGCCTCCCTTTAGATGCCATATCTTCCATATTATCCTTATGGTTGCCTAGAAAAAGATGCTTAGGATTTACACATTTGGGGTTGTCACAACGGTGACAGACGAACAATCCCTGAGGTATAGCCCCGTTATGCCACTCCCAGCTAACCCGATGGGCGTAGTATTTTCGACCTATTCCCCCCAAGGTCGTGCCAATCATGCCATAGCCTGCACTGTGGCGACAGGCCGTCCACTCCCAGCAGGAATCGGGTTCTGGTCCTTTTGTAATTTTGGACCAGAACCTTTTCTCGCGCTCTTCAGTTCTCTCGTACATATTGAGTTGAGTATATGAAAAGTGTTAGGTTGTCAAGTGCACGATAGGCATTCTTCATAGTTAGTGGGGGGAGCAACGTACACCTGCTCTCGCTCCATCTTGTTATCAGAATCCACGCCTCCTGCAAACCCTGCGCGCTGCACAGACTTCGACCGGAGGTAGTAGAGGCTCTTGATGCCCCGACGCCATGCGTCGAAGTGAAGCATCATAAGGTCCCACTTGTCGCAGTCACCTTCGATGAACAGGTTCAGTGACTGAGCCTGATCGATCTTGTCCGCACGGTCACCTGCAAACTCAAGCAACCAACGCTGGTCAATCTCGAAGCTGGTCTTGAACACAGCTTTCAGGTGATCATCCATCCAATCGAGGTGCTGAACAGAGCCGTTGTTCTCAAGGATGCTGTTCCACTGCTTCTCGTATTCAGACTGATGATACTCCTCACGGTCGCCGCACAGGTTATTGACGTAGTCCCAAATCACCCGATCAAGATACTTGTTCTTGACTACAAAGGACCCGCTCAGGGTTTTGTGGGTGTAGATGTTCGCAGGGATTGGTTCAATACACGCAGAGGTCCCACCGGCAATGATGCTGATGCTTGCAGTTGGCGCGATAGAAGTCTTGCAGGAGAAACGCTCATGTTTCCCGGCGTCAGCCGCGTCGGGACAAGGCCCTCTTTCGTCTGCAAGGATTCGGCTAGCTTCATTTACCTTCCCCTGAATATATGAGAACACCCGCAGGTTAAATCCCTTAGCGAGGGCGCTCTCGAAGGGGATTCGCTTTGATTGCAGGTAGCTATGGAATCCCATAGTGCCAAGGCCCACGCTGCGCTCACGCATAGCAGAATACTTAGCCCGTGCCATGCTGTCAGGTGCCCGCTGGATATAGTCCTCCAAGACATTGTCGAGAAAGCGCATAACATCAAGAATAAAGCGAGGGTCATCTTTCCATTCATCCCACTTCTCCAAGTTCAGGGACGACAGGCAGCACACAGCAGTCCGGTCATTGCCCAAGTGGTCATAGCCTGTGGGGAGGGTAATCTCCGCACAGAGGTTAGAGGTAGACACCTTGAGACCAAGGTCCTTGTGGTGCTGAGGCATGTTGTCATTCACATGGTCGATGAAGACCATGTACGGTTCGCCCGTAGCCAGCCGTGTCTCTACCATCTTCTGGAAGAGAGAACGTGCGTTGATCATCTTGCGTGTCTCACCACTCCTAGGGGAGACAAGTGCAAAGTCTACGTCATCCATCACAGCCTGCATGAACTCGTTGGTGATCAAGACACCGTGGTGTAGGTTCAGGCTCTTACGATTGAAGTCACCGCTTGGCTTACGGATTTCCAGAAATTCTTCAATCTCTGGGTGACTGACATCGATGTAGACAGCGGCTGATCCCCGCCGAAGACTGCCCTGACTAATAGCCAGAGTGAGGCTGTCCATGACGTTAATAAAAGGGATGATGCCCGAGGTAGTACCATTGAGGCCAACAGGCTCCCCAATGCCACGAACGTTGCCCCAATAAGTACCGATGCCGCCACCGCGCGAGGCAAGCCATACGTTCTCATTCCAAACAGACACAATTCCATCAAGGGAATCATCAACGCTATTGAGATAACAACTGATTGGAAGTCCACGTTCGCTTCCTCCGTTAGACAGAATGGGGGTGGCGGGCATGAACCACAGTTGGCTCATGTAGTCGTACATACGCTGTGCGTGTTCGTCGTTGTCGCTGTAGGCTTCTGACACTCGCACGAAAACATCTTGGTAGGTTTCACCGGGGAGGAGATACCGGTCAGTGAGGGTCTCTTTCCCGAAGTCAGTCAGCAGATCATCACGGCTAGGAACCGAGGTAATTGTCATGTAGTATTTTCCTTATCTTTATATGTTTGAGGGGAACCCCAAGGCATAACCTCAAGGCTCCCCTCAGTCAAGCGGTGATAAGGGGTTATTACGCTTCTTCGAAGTTCAGAACACCCCACTCGTAGTCGGCATTCGACTTGGCCTCATGGGTCACCTTCGTGCGAACAACTCCGCTCAGGGTAACACCGTCAGGACCAACCTGAACCTTACCGGCATTGATCAGGCTTGCAAGGAAGCTCTGGAATCCGCCGAAGCCAGTGATCGAAGTGGTGTAACCCAGCTTCGTACCTGCCTCAATCGTGGTCTTGCCCTGAGTGACGTCCTCGACATTGGTCATGAGGATGTCAGCACCACGGTACGGGTTCTGCGGCTGAGTGCTACGGCCATTGGCCTCTGCCATAGCTACCGTCCAAGCCTGTCCGGTGCGCGACTCAGTGCGCCCATCATAGGTCTTGATGTACTCGTACTTGTTGCCGGGGAGCGAAATACGCAGACCCTGGAACAGTTTGACGTTGGAGAAATCGATGTCCACCTCGACTTCCTGCAGGACTGCCTTGTCGTTCTTGTCGAGCTTGAAGCCCGTGTCCTTCACTGCAATCCACTTGTCGGGGCTGAGACCGCCCGACTGGAGGAAGCTAGTGAGCGACATATCGACACCAGCGTTAGCAGGAGCAAGGGCACCACCCTCCGAGGTCGTAGCGACGTCGGTTCCAGTGGTTTCATTTGCCTTAGCTTCGGCTGCGGCGATGGCGTCTTCGATCTGGGTACTCATAACTAGATATTCCTTATTCGATTAGTTGATGTTTGACTCGGTAACGCTTACTGCTGCGTCAAAGAGCCGTTCCTTGTGAGCCTCGATGCCCTCAAGGAAGTTCGGGGCGTGAGTAGGCAACGCAGCAAGGCCGGTTCCTACCCCATCCTTCGGCCAGCATACAACCCCACCCTTGGACAGGTGTTCGTGCAGCTTGTCGAAGGCTTCCACGACAGGCACACAGTACCTGGCTGGATTCTGGTACACAAGCTCGTCAGTGATGATTTGGCTTGGCGAAACTTTTGTCGGGATACCTACGGCGTTCTTACAGCCTCGGGCTTCTTTCGCTTGGCCACCGTACCCGGCGCGGGCGAGGTTATCTCCAAAGACGAAGAGGACATCGGGGTTTGCTGTAATGAGTTCTCGCGTGTATCGTTTGACAATTATTACGCGGCCATTTTTGTTCATAGAGCTAGGTCCAAGATTCTTTCGTAAAACGTTGAAGCCCTCTCATAGACGGGTGCCATATCATTGTCAACATGAAAAATGTCTAGGCGAGGATTTTTTAATTCACGAGCAGATTGAATGTGTTTCTCCCTGTCGTCGTAGAAGGTATAAGTGTTCTCAGGGTGCCTGTCAAGCAGCATTTCCAAGACCTGTCCCTTGGGCAGGTGATCGACGTGCATGATCTTCACAGGCAGGTGTCGTTCCTGAGGCAGGTGGTCGATAAGGAACTCATGCAGACGGGTGACAGCAAAGCGGTCGCTGCGAGCGGTAAGGATGTGGTAAGGGCCTTCATAGACCTTCTCAAACATCGGTCCAGTCTCAATGGGGATGCAGGACTGCCACAAGACTGCTTGCATGCAGACGTAGTGGGCTGACTTGGCACTCTCACCTCGCAGGTCCAGACCCAATTCCCGAGTCACAGCCTCAACCAGTCGCTGAGACTTGTATCCAAGAGGGAGGTTGAACAGACCCTCTTCCAGAGGATCGGCGAGGACGCCATCGAAGTCGAAGATGTTCACATGGGGCATTGGTAGTCTCCTTATATGTATATTATATATATTTTTAGAAAGCTCCACGCGACCTAAAAAATATAACAAGTTTACAACTTATACCTAAAATAGGTCCGAAAGACGGTTGCTGATCATCGCTTCTCGCAGCTCAGCACCTACTTTTGGCACATAACGATCCTTAAACGAACCAAATTGGTTATTTTCACCGAGCAAGAGGTTCGCCATTCGCTCTGCCTCTGTCCATTCCAGCGGGCCAATCTCGACAGAAATATCAAATCGACCGCTGCGAACCAGAGCCGGGTCCAGCTTCTCAGGGCGGTTCGTCGTGGCAAGAGTGATCAAACCGTGCGGTGTGAGAAAGCCATCCAGCACATTAAGCAGGGTGGACAGAGAGATACCCTCAGAGTCAGAGTCCCTCGCCACGTTAGCTTTCACTGCATCGATGTCTTCAATCACCAGAAGGGACTTCTGCCAGTCCCTGCGAGCGCCAATAAGCTCCATCAACTCAGCCTCATTCTCTACGCCCGACAGGTTCAGGAACATAATGTCCCTGTCCAGAGCCGAAGCCAGCGCATGAATCAGACTGGTCTTGCCAGTACCCGGTGGTCCCTTGAGCATGATGCCCAAGTGGTACGGCATGCCCTTGAGGCGGTACTCTTCCTCTCGATTCTCGAAGCTCTGGATATCCTCCAGCAGCTTGTCCTTGATACCGTCGTTGGTGAAGACACTTTCCATAGGACGGGGCTGCAGGAAGCCGTGGCCGTGCCACGCCGCATGCATGTTACGCCGCAGTTTCAGCCTCTTGATCTTGCTGTGCTTCTCAATCTCCTTCGTCAGTTCGTTACAGAACTCGGTCACTCCCTTGTTGCCAAAGCCCAAGAAGGTGATAGTCAGGGTCTCTTTGAACCGTTCGGTAGCACTACTCTCTTCCATACTCCGATGGACGATCACAGGCTTTCCTCGGTACTTACCCCAGTGACGACCGAAACCAATGGCCATTCCCTGATAGACGTCGATGTCCTTACACTGGTCCTCGTCCCACACCGTGATGTTCTCATAGGTGAAGTCTCTGGACCACTTATCGGACACCATTGTTTCAGTGACCATCTTGTTTACGTAATAATATTCCTCCTGATCGGAACGAAACGTAAGGTCATAACTCACAAAGTGCTTGACACTGTCCCAGATTCTGATGGGGACGTTGCGAGCAGCGTAGGTCAGAGCGGTGGCAGGGGCCGCTATCAACGCCCCCTGCGCAAACTCGTTCGTCTTGATCAGTTCAACTACCGTGTCGATCATTAGCTCAGTCCTTTCACGTCGGTCATGACCGTCTCGGTCAGCTTCTCTTTCTTGACGACAATCTTTCGCACCTTCTGGTCCACCGAGTTGGCGTACTCCAGGAAGTAGATCATCAGGTTCTCGTCGCGGGCCTCACGCTCGCCACGCTTAATGGCCTGCTCCACGTTCGAGTCACTGTACGACAGCGAAGTGAACACAATCACCTTGGTTCGCTGCCAATTCCAGCCGGTGGCCGCAACAGCAGGGGTAGCACAGATCGCATCAAGCTCACCGGCATTATACGCTCGGTCAATCTCGACTCGCTTCTCGTGGCTTACGCCGCCGTGCATCACACCGACTTTGAGACCCTGCTCTCGCAGAAGCTCCGCATTGGCTTCGACCTCTTCCGGCATCGAACCGAAGACGACCATGCCCTCTTGGGCGAGACCCTCAAGGTACTCATGCTTGGCAGTCCGCTCCTTGATGTCGAAGATGTGCGGGCAGTTAATGATCTGCCGAGCGCGCATCGTGGCAACACCAGGGTTGCTTCCATCGAGGAACATACCATCAAGCTCGACACAAGCCATTTCGTCGAACTCATTGTACGCCTCAGCCATCTTGGGCTTCATCGTCAGGTCGTCCACGACTTCAATGTGTCGCTTCTCCTCACCGTGGACTTCTACCCATGTATGGATAACGCCGTGGCGGTTGAGGATTTCAGTAACCTTCTCTTCGTTCTGCCAATAGAGAACCTTGCCGTAGTCGTCGATAAACCCGGCATGCTGGTTCTGGAAGCCGATGTAGCTGCCGTAGTACTGCGGGCAGACAATGTGGATTGCGGTGAAGCACGAGTCCAGTCGGCCATCAATCGGGGTGCCGGTGCAATAGTAGAACCCTTCGGTGCGATCCATCAGGGCGTAAAGCTCGACGCTTGCCTTCGAATTATACGTCTTGTAGCCTTCATGTCCTTCGTCAATAATGACCAAGTCAATCTCAGGGTGGTACTCGACCAGTTCTTCCCAATAGTTCTTGAGAAAGGTGAACCCTACAAGGAATACTTTGATTTCGGGGTCGCGGATATAGTTGATATACCCCGTTTCTTGGCATGCCTCAGGCACACTCTTCCGCTTACGGGGGCCGAGGGTCTCGTCCACACGCTCGATCACCTTCACCTCATGGTCCTGAAACCCCGAGAAGCGAAGCACCTCAAGCCGGTTCTTGTCCCGAAGGTGGTTCGGCTGAACAATGATGGTCTTCTTTTGCTTCTTCGACCAGTAGTACCATGACAGGGCACAAAACGTAGGCGTCTTGCCCGTGCCGGGTTCCGAAAAGTTGAAGCTGCGGGGGTTGGCGATAGCGACCGCAAGGTCATCTACTTGATAGTCGCGAAGGGTTTCCATGAGAACTCCTAGTTTTGGGTTTAGATCAGAGATATAAATGAGGGAGAGGCTGGCACCTCTCCCTCGAACAGCGCACTTAGCTGCGGGATGTTTCTCCTCGCATCAGAATCAGGAACACGAAGGCGGCAAGCCAGTTCCAGAACGTGATGTCGAGACCTTCACCTTGGAACATTGTGCCTACGGACCAGAGTAGGAGCGCGGGGCCAATGAAGATGAAGAAGAGTACGACGACAACGAGTAGAGCGATTTTAGTAAGGTCTGTCATAATTATCCTTTAATGTTGACGATCTGACGAAGCGTGTGAACAACCTCAACTAGATCAGTTTGAGCGGACATCACTGCATCGATATCCTTATAGGCGGAAGGAGTTTCGTCCAAGGTAGACGCATCCACCCGAGCTTCAATTCCTTCCAGAGCTTTGGCGTGGTCCTCAAGGGATACCTGACGCTTAGCTTCTGACCTCGACATTACACGACCAGCGCCGTGGGAGCAAGAACAAAAACTATCCGCATTGCCAAGGCCACGAACGATGAACGACTTGGCTCCCATCGAACCGGGGATGATGCCCATGTCGCCCTCACGAGCGCGGACAGCACCCTTACGGGTCACCCACACGTCCTCGCCAAAGTGGTGTTCACGTTCAGCGTAGTTATGGTGACAGTTGATGGCCTTCGCATCAAGCGTGAACGGGACTGGAAGGACGTCTCGAAGGGCCTGCAAGGTTCGATCAAGCATAATCTCTCGGTTAATCGAGGCGAAATCTTGCGCCCAAAGCATGGCTTCAACATAGTCATCAAAGTTCTCCGTGTGTTCGACGAGATAAGCCAAGTCCCCGTTAGGGAGATAGCTAGTGATGCGATACTTTTCAGCTTCTTCCTTCGCCTTGTCGATGAAGTAGCGCCCGATAGCGTTGCCTACGCCTCGACTGCCACTGTGAAGCATGACCCAGACTCGGTCTTCAAGGTCAAGGCAGACTTCGATGAAATGATTTCCTCCACCAAGGCTTCCAAGGTGGTTGTAGGAATTACTCTTTCCGATTTTAGGATGTCTGTCAGTGATCTTCTCAAAACGTCCTTCAAGGTCGTGCCTCCAGCGACTTGCAACTGAGTTAGGTACGATTGACCAGCCGCCTTTGTCGTGGTTTTGCTTTCCATTTCCGGTGCGTCCATGAGGAACCTTCCTTTCGATTGCTGCTCGGATATGCCCGAGGCTGTCTGGTAGATCGTTGGCAGTGAGCGTAGTACGAACTGCACACATACCGCAGCCGATATCAACACCCACCGCACTAGGGATGATAGCCTTCTCAGTAGCGATTACACTACCGACCGTCGCCCCGTAACCGAGGTGGACATCGGGCATTCCTGCCACGTGCTTGAAGATCACAGGCAGAGCCGCAGTCTCATACAACTGCTGCATCGCCTGAGGCTCGAACTCAGCATGAGAGTTCCAGAGCTTGAGGTTCTTCCCGCCGAGCGGGTTTTCTACATAACTATACGACATTCAATTCTACCTTTCTAGGGGCCAACTTGCCCTCCCATTCAATTTTACGATTAGGGTCAGTCTGTTTAATGGGATACCATCCCCAGTCTTCATCAAACTGGCCAATATAAGGCCCTGCGAGCCACTGACCAAGAGCCAGCTTCGCACTCAGTTCGTTGGTGAAGAGGCGGGGGACGTTGCCCTCACTGCCTCTCTTAGCAACATCTTGTATAGTGTTTTTGCCTTTGGTCTTGGACCACGGAATGTAGTACTCAAGGTCCTCTGTTGCGATTATATACACGAGATTTCCTTTCTAGATTGGGGTGAAGTGGGGAATCGAACCCTCTCCTGCCGGGTCACATCCGGCCATGCTACCAATAACACCAACAACACCATGATAACCCGCGTGACTGGGAGCCTTGCGTCAACAGCAGCGATTCTCTGGGCCAATCTTGCTCGTCAAGGCACTACCCTATCGGACACAGAGGATTGTACCGCAATCGTCGGGGTACAACTGTCAAACCAGTCGGGCAAGAACACGGTTAGTAGCCGCCTCACTCGGTTAATCTGGCGCTCCCAGCCCCTCCTCGGAAACTGGCAGAAGTGTAGGGATTCGAACCCTAGCGGTATGGTTTTGGAGACCAACCGACACAACCTGCGCTCACTCCTATGGTCTAGGTAGAGAGATTCGAACTCCCGTCCCCGTGGTCCCAAACCACGTGCTTTAGCCACTAAGCTACACCTAGACTGGCTGGTAGTACTGGACTCGAACCAGTCTCGTTCCTGATTAACAGTCAGGTGCCATCACCCGGACGACTCACTACCATTGAATTTGTTTGAAATGTTGGTTGCGGGAGCGGGATTTGAACCCGCGTATGTCAGCGGTTATGAGCCGCCCGAGATAACCTGACTCCTCTACCCCGCAACAGGGTGATGGGGGGAGTGTTAGTTAGTCCCGCCATCCTTCACGCATGGGATGTCGCACCCATGCGGGAGTATTGGGTCGGTGACTAAGGCCACCCCAACCGTCTGCGTCAGCGATGTTATTCAGCACGTTACGCATTTTCTAACTCCAATAGGTTGGTTGGGCCGAAGGTGGTTCACCGCGATCATGAAGGAGATTGAGGTCCTTCGGCCCGATGGATGATCATATAGACGAGCTATTTTTTCTTGTCAAGCCACTTCTTGATGGCCTCTTCCGCTACCTCTTCCAAACCAGCGCCACCATTGTACCAATACAACAGAAGCTGAGGCTTTTCCGAAGGAGGAACTACGGCGGCGAACCCGTAGGAGTCTACTGTCAGTAGGGATTCTATGCTGTAGTAGTCTCCCCCGACGGCTACAAGGGTCAGGTTCAGACGTTCACCAGCTTCGTAGGCATCCTCATCTTCGAGAAGCTCTCCTTCAAACTTGGTGAAGGTCCCATAGAAGAATTCCATTTCACTCATTGATAATCTCCATCAAATCGACAGGCTTGAAGTCCGTCTGTTCCAGACTTACGCAGCGATAGCGTTCGTCGGGACATTTCAAATCCTCAGGAAGGAGGTAATCCCCATCCTGATACCTGTCATCTACCTGCACTTGATACTCATGCAGGTGACCATGTACATTAAGCTTCCAGCGCCCCATGCTCTGGGGATGGATCGGAATGTGAGACATGATCAGGTCGTGCTTCGGCTTCACGATGTAAGCTCTTATGTCCTCGAAGTGAGGGAGATAGTCTTTGAGCTTGAAGATATCGTGATTCCCTTTTACTAGTACCTTCTTTCCGTTGCATCGTGATATGGTTCCTACGTGTCTGCGGTTCATGCACAAGTCTCCGAGGACGTACACACGGTCCTGCGGAGCTACAAGGCTGTTCCAGTTTTCGATGATTGCTTCGTCGTGTTCTTCAATCGTATCCCACGGTCGAAGCTTTGCCATTAGTTGGTGGCCGAAGTGCGTGTCAGCCGTGACCCACGTTCGCTTTGACATTTAGATTTCCTTTCGCCTCTGCCAAGAGTTGGTCGTGCATCTGCTTGGCGGTGCTGTTGTGCCACTCCTTCATAGCACTGTAGCCCTCTTCAAATGCTGCCTTGAGCATCAGGGCCTGTTGCTTGAGTTTTGTATCGTTTCTCATGCTGCTTTCCTTGAAATGATCGTCAAACCAAAATATACCACACCAACCGAGCCTGTCTGCACCTTTCTCAGAAGTTCCGAAGTGAATGAACCCGCAGCTGCGCCCTGCTTCTGGCTTATCACTAGTTTCCGCGTCGTAACAATAGACTCTGCCATACTTAGGATGATAGAACCACCCCGGAATTTTTTCATGAAGTTTCATCAGACTTCCTTTCTAGGCTCAAGAGTGTAGGTGCCATCACCGTTGTCGGTCCAAGTCACACTCTTCATTTCGCCCCACTCTTCAACAAGTTCAAGAGGCAGACGCAGATACGGCATACCATCTGCGTCCTTGTCTACCCATTGGCTATAATGTGGTCCTTGTCTCATAACTTTTTCCTTTCTGAAACTCGACCCAAAATCTTCTGAAAAATTTTAGCAAAAATCTGGATGCCCCTGCTGGATTCGAACCAGCGTTAAGAGCTTCAAAGGCTCCGGTCCTACCACTAGACGAAGGGGGCAGTAATTGGATGCCCGCCAAGGGTTCGAACCTTGAATAGCTGATTCAGAGTCAACCGTGTTACCAGTTACACCAACGGGCATTATGGTCCTCCGGGTGAGATTCGAACTCACGATCTACCTCTTATGAGGAGGCAGCTTTCGACCGCTAAGCTACCGGAGAGTCTGGAGCGGATACCGAGATTCGAACTCGGACCATCAGCTTGGAAGGCTGTTATGCTGCCGTTAAACACCATACCCGCTCAATTTCTAACTTGCGAACGATACCTAGTGTCTCTCTCATGAGTGACTCTTCGGTGACAGTTCGCACACCGTATCTCACACTTGGCTATTTCTTCCTTCACCTTTTTAAGTGACCTATAGAGGCTGGTAGCTCTAGCCATAGTAAACTTTTTCTCGCCCCGCACATGATCGAAGTCCAGAACTATTGGGTCGTCCTCCTCACAATCTACACAGGGATTATTGCTCTTATAGTCCCAGATAAACTGCTTCACCTTTAAGCGACCCTCTGCTCTCTCCTTATTAACTTTTTCTCTTCTGCTATCCTTATTCTTATGATACCAGTCTAATGCGGCTTGTCGCTGCTTCTCTTTATCTTTGTATGCCATGCAATTGCATTACAATAAGTTCTAGTCTCAGTCAAGAGAACTTGAACTAAAACGTGGCGCGAACGAAGAGATTTGAACTCTCGTCTCCTCGCGTGACAGGCGAGTGCTTTAGGCCGCTAAGCTACGTTCGCAAAACTTGGTGGATCGTCAGGGATTCGAACCCTGACTTTCGGCTTGCAACACCGACGTGCTCCCGTTAACACTAACAACCCACTATTCTGGCGCGGAAAGATGGAATCGAACCACCGACACGCGAGGCTTCAACTCGCTGCTCTACACACTGAGCTACTTCCGCAATTCAAATACTTAAATCTATCTCTGTCCCATTTCCATCTTCAATATCTTTTTTAACTTTAGCTACCATTCGCAGCAGCTCTATCTTCGAGAGTTTATGCCCCTCTGGTCCTAGAGTGACGTGAATGTATTCACCCTGCCTCTTGCGAACGACTACTGTGTCCATGTCTGCCATAACGGTCTCCTAATTGGTGCCGGATCAAGGACTTGAACCCTGTTCTTCTGCTTACAAGGCAGCTGCATCACCATTATTGCTCATCCGGCATTAAACTTGGAGCGCCCGGCAGGACTCGAACCCGCATCTTCCTCCAGTTACCTTACTCTTCGTTCGTAGCGAAGGTGGTTACGGACGCATTAAACTGGTAGCCACTGAGAGATTTGAACTCCCGACGCCCTGCGTGTAAAACAGGCGCTCTACCCCTGAGCTAAGCGGCTATGTTTGGTCGTCCCAGAGGGATTCGAACCCCCGACACAGCGATTATCGGTCGCTTGCTCTGGCCAGACTGAGCTATGGGACACTGAAACTCTTTTACTCTCCTATTTAATTCTTGGTCCCCCCGAGGGGAATCGAACCCCTATTCCAACATTGAAAGTGTCGTGTCTTAGCCATTAGACGACGGGGAGTCATCTACTGCCAAGAACAAACTTCAATTGTGGATTGAGGGTGTTGTTACTTAGACTAGTAGATTCAGGCTTGCTGAATCTCTCGTTCGCGCACGACGACGCCACCGCGTGTCGCGGCTCCGGTCATATCAATAAAGGCGAACTGGCTAGTCATAGTCTGGTCCATATAGACGAGGTTTAATCGTCTGTCAATAGCCTAAAATCCTCTTCAGGATATTTTTTAATGTGCGCTTCGGCCTCGGTCAGAGATTCAAAGCCTTGAGTGAGCCTTCGGTTACTGTCGCATATAGTCCTGTAGGGCATCAAGGCCCATGCTGGGATAACATTGTTCCAACTCATGATTTTCCTTTCCAAAAATAGTGGAGCGCCGAGTCGGGATCGAACCGACATGTTCCAGCTTTGCAGGCTGGCGCGATTTCCAAATCCGCCACCGACGCTTAGTTTAACTGGTAGACCTGTCGGGACTCGAACCCGAATCTCTCAACTTAAAAGGATGGCGCACTCACCTATTGTGCTACAGGTCTACGGTTGTCCCGATGGGATTCGAACCCATGTCTCGTCCCTTATGAGGGGAGGGCACTAGACCACTGTGCTACGGGACGCTCGTTTATAGTTCTTATGGTATTCGTTATTCGCCTTTCGGCACAAATCGCATTTACAATGCCGGTAACCCGAAAGCGTACCGTGTCTCCACCGCTGTAATCCTTTCTCATGGATTGACTTAGTTTCATGGCAATATCGGCAACGTAGGACACATTTCTCTATCTCTCTCGCTAACCTATCATTGGCCATTGAAGAGAAGGCTTTAGCTATGTCAAAGCTCTTCGAGGTTCTATCCTCATGATCAAATTCCAGATCGTCTTTAGAGTTACAGTCTATGCATTGCCCACCCAGCTTTTCAATAGCTTCCGATCTACGACGATGATACCGCTTCAACATATAGTCAGCCATGTAGGCGTTATATTCTTCTCGGGTCTTTTTCATAGTAAAGCATATAGATTTTTAATTTTAGATTGTCAAGAGTGGTAGACCCATCCGGACTTGAACCGGAATCTCGCTGATTAAGAGTCAGGCGCACGACCAATTGTGCTATGGGTCTAAACTGGAACCCCGAGTGGGATTCGAACCCACATTTTCAACTCCATTACCGATAATAGGGTAGAAGCCTAAACGGGTTATCGGGGTTCATACTTATTCTTTTTCTAGCTCTTCAAGCTGCTGCCTGAGGCGTTCTTTCTTCCTCTGTTTCTCTTCCTCTGACTTCTTCTTTTCCTCAGCCTGAGACTTCTCGAAGTCCTCCTTAATTCTCTGACTACGGAGCGTCTCGTCCCTAACAAACAGTTCTATTGGAATTTGGACATCTTCGTAGTTGTAACAGGACCTAGCGGAGGTATCGTTTCTAACAGTAACATGGTGCCCGTATTCCTCCCAAGACTCCACCCCGTAGGCAGTATGCCACCCACGGATGGCGTAGTATTCATTAAATACCTGTTCAACAAGCTCGTCCGTCAGGAAATTATCATCGACCTCTCCTGTTCCGTGACACGTAGGACAGTCCATTTTTACCTCCACTCTAATTTTTGATACTACATGACATATCATGTGTAATTGCGCAATTAGACCTGATATGTCATGTATGCTGAAACAAGAAAGGGGCCGCAATCGCGACCCCTTCCCACACACAAGTCGTTGCCGACTTAAAAGCGGATACCGAGGCTAACCAGTCCTGCATGTTTTCCTGCACCTGCTTCGAAGTCAGTGTAGCGGTACTCCGCTCCGACGAAGGTGTTGGTGCTGATGTTGTATTCGAGACCGCCACCGACACGGAGACCGTCAAGCTCGCGGCTGAAAGCATCGCGATAGTTGGCGTAGCCAGCTTCGCCATAGACCATCACCTGATCGAAGGTATAACCGAGACGGGCCGAGGCACCGATCTCACGCTCGTCTTCGAACACGTTGTCCACAGTTGCTTCGACACCAACAATGGCGTCGCCCAGCGGAATGTTCACACCAGCGTTAGCACCATACACAACGTCGGTCGTGTCGGGACGACTGGTTACATCATCGAAACCTGCCGTAGCCGCGACATAGATGCCACCAAAGTCGTTGGCACTTGCCTCAGCGGGCTGACATGCTGCTGCAAGAGCGATACCTGCGGCGGCGATCAGGACAGTAAACTTACGCATTCTAGTATTCCTTTACATGGTTGAACTAAGTGCCGAGTTCTGTTTCAAGGCCCCGGCTGGCCCATGCATTCAGCCCTTAGGCTGCGATGCGAAGTGCAGTTTCCTGCGAGTTATCATTTGCGGTTGTTTTCCGAGCTTTTCAAGGCAGCAACGCCTATAGTCTCATAACCTTCTCTCTGCTCCGTCGATTCCCATATCACCCACATAACTGGTGTAGGTGCCGGGGTTTGAACCCGGGTCCGTGAGGTTCGATAATGTTAGTCACCGACTATTCTTTAATCTCTTTAATGATTCTCCATCCCTTCCACTCTCCACGCTTAGGCCCAGCGGTGCTGTTTCTGTACGCAGCGTATAAGTTACTCCAGCGTTTTCCCAAAGAGCGAGAGAATTTATAGCTACTCTCAACTATGATTTTAGTTCTATCGGGTTTCTCGACCAGCCACTTCTTTCTATTGTGGCCTCCGATATTCGAGTTACCTCGGTTAGCGTGACCATTTCCTCCAGCGGAAGACCTCTTCACGTTGTAGTACCGTACTGTCCCCTCTCGAACGTTGGTCGAGGTCAATAGCTCATGCGAGTCTATCTTGTCAAGCCATTTTTGTTCTGCGGCTCGTACGTCTTGTGTGTCCCCCTCTACAAACTCCAAGACTCGGAACCTAAATGTCTCGGGTCTTTTACTATACGCGGCCATCATGGTTTTGGATGAGGACACGTAAGAATCCTCGGGTTTTCCTACGTGTCCTCCCACATAATACCAGCCTAGCAGAGTGTCCCACCAGATGTATATGTATCCAATTTTATTCATAAACGCAAATTAGTTTAAGTTTGCGTTTATGTCATGTCAACCGTCGTCAACCTCTTTTATCTCAACTCCGTCCAGAGCAATTTCAAAGTCGGGGTACTTTTCCTTGAGCCGAACGATGCGATTGATCGACGACCCGAGTGCGCTCTTACTCGCACACCGACGAACATTCAGCAACTTATTGGCACTGTCGCTCTTGAACTCTTCTGAGATATCAAGATAGTGACCGTCGTAGGTGATCCTACAGATACCCATATCGAACCGAAGGTGAATCCGGTCCGTTCTCCAGTTGACGAAGATAAGCTGCACCGGCAGGCCGGTCTCGTTTCTGCCGGGGTAATCCTGAACGAGGATAACCTCCTGCATGCTCTCTGGGTAAGCCCCGCCGGTCTCGTCCATGTCCGCGATATCTTTCAGGCCATAATGGAAGCTTCCGGAAGCGTCGGGAACTTCCCCACCCAGTAGCTTGAACAGACCCCAAGCCTCCTGCTCTCCACCTGCTTCGATGAAGATATCGATGTCCTTGACAGGCACACCATGATAGAGGTCTCGAAGGGCACCACCAGAGATTACTGCTGAGGGGCACACGTTCTGGATATCATCCAGAACGTGCAGCCAGCTTACTGGAATGTCGTGGACATCAATCATCGGTCAGTCTCACACCACATTCCTCAAGCTTTTCAGCAAGAAGCTCTGAGGAATAACCGAGTGTTTTGGCCAGTTTGTCTAGCCCGGTCGGCTGAACTTCAGCAATGAGCGTCTGCGACCGATGTACAATCATCCGGCCCTTTGCAGCTTCCTGAATAAGGTGCCACATTTCCTGAACGACCTCCTCCGAGAACTCTGGGTCCTCTTTAACGTTGCGAACAATCCACTTGGACCCGCAACTGCAACTACCGTCGGCTCGCCAAAACCTGTTGGACTCTCCGTGAGGGGTGTCTTCGGTGGTAAACGAGTAGTTAAGCGCGGCCCTGTTGGCAATGCTGTCCAGCTTCATAGGGACTACCTCCCCGGTTTCGGGGTGGTAGGCTTCAATTGCTTTGGTCAGGTCAACTTTCATATTGAATATCCTTTCAGTTTCAGACACTTAATGGTAATTTGTCGGGCAATAATAGCGTTGAGAGGAGAGGCCCGCTGACCTTCATACTCACACTCCGCAATGTCCCGCTGCATTTGAGCAGACGTGGTGCCGGGTCGAGTGACCTGAGTAGTAGCACAGGCACCCAACAGCAACACCAAGGGTATTAACTTAATCATCACGTTCTCCTTCATAAAGCTCAAGACAGATACCGAAGCGAGGCACACCATCTGGTGTCAGCTCGAAGTACCTTACTTTTGCATAAGCAAAATCTCTTCCCATGAGACCTTCGGCGTACTCTCTGGTTCCTTTAACACCTGCGCCAAACTCTTTGTTGTTAGCGGCTCGGCAGACGACCGATTTAATCGCCCCAGACCAATTGCCTTCGCCCTCAACCATGCGAAGCACCGGGAATTCTGCATCAATAAAGTCCTTTCGCTTGAGCAGATACTTGCTCCGTTTCTGCTCGTAAGGCTTGTCGAGACGGAGCATCGAACCTTCGTAGCCAGCTTCGACACATTTACCGTGGAACTCATTGAACTGCTCGACACTCCCAATGGTCAATGTAGTCACCTTCCAGATCGGAAAGTCCCCGTCCAGCTTCTGTCCCAGATCACCCATAGCTTGACCGAGGAACACCATGCGGGTGCTGAACTTGAAGCTGCCCTTCGAGGGACAATCGTAAACATGGTACTGAACCATCTTTGCCGACTCTTCGAGTTCTTCCTCGCTCGGGTCCTTCTTCTTGCACAGGCTCATGAGCTTGGGGAAGTCGTCCTTGAGGTCGTGGTTGTAAAGCTCTCCGTCAAGGATGAGAGTCGGGTCCTTCTTGAACGCAGGTTGGAGCGCCTCAAAGATATGAGGGCAACCGAGGATGGGCTTGCCCTGCCGAGAGAACAGACCGTCCTTCGTAGCAATACAGCGCATCCCGTCCAGCTTGGGCTGAGCATACAGGTCTTGCCACAGGGGCAGACCCTTGTACTCTTGAGCAAGCATCGGCTTGAAGAAGTGAGCGCCCGACTTGGCCGACTCTTTCGTCGTATGATACTCACGGGCCAGCTTGTGTTCATACTTGCTGGCTACCTCAGCCTGCGCCTGTTCCTCGGCAGAAGTCTCATTCGCTCGCCCAACATTCTTGGGCTTTGCGGTGGTCCACTTGGACTCCGTGAGGTTGCCATCCTCGATGCCGCTGATAGTGCGATAGCGAGCGCCATCAATTTCCATCCTCCAGACACGGCAGTTTCCTTTCGAATCGAATTTGTAGATAGTGGGGGTGTCAGTCATTGAGACTCTCCTTTAGTTTCTTGATCCAGGCATTGCGCTGAGAGGTACGCATCACTTCTTTTTCATATTCCCCAGAATGATACATGATTTCTCTATCCAGCCGCCCTAGTTCAGCTTCCCTCCACTTCTCGGGATCAGCATCAGGTAGCTTACCGTAGTACTTGAATGGCTCTCGACAATCGAAATCCCGCCCCGTGCGGAGTTGTTTAAGGGCAAACTCTCGTATCCCCTCTGGCGCTCCTGTCCAGTTACGAGCATGCTCGATCATGTCCTCGTAGCGTTCTTTACGAGCATCGTGTTCTTCACGAGCTTTTGCTTCCTTGTCGTAATACTCTTGCGTCAGCTTCTGAACTTCGACCTCGCACTGCTGCTCTGTCAGGTTCAGGACCCGTCGGTATTCTGTTCTCAGCTTTGAGAGAGCCTCCATGTGATACTTTGAAGGCTCCAAACTGTCAGGGATGGGCGCATCCCAAGGCTCGTCCCTCATGGTAGCGAGAGCGCCCATCCCTCTGGCCAGTTGGAGTGCAAAGGTTTTGAAGTCAGTGACCGTCCCGTCGGCCACACCTGCAGTAAATCCTGTGGGCATTATTTTTCTCCTTCATAAGGACGCAGCCGGTCCTTGTTTTCGTGGAACAGGGCGATGTAATCCATTTCGCCCCGCTTGTAATACAGTTCCAGCACCTCGTCGTAGTGTTCCCAAGCGAACTCACGGAACCAGCCTGACGTGATGGACGTGCAGACCTTCTCCAGAGCCTTCTTGAAACTCCACTCGGGGGTCACCCTCTTGAAGTCGTTCGGAATCTGCGACCGTTCGAGTGCTAGGACACAGGTCTCTTCATAGACACCTGCAATCCGAACTTCGTGACTAGCCTCGAAGAACTTCTGCTTCGAGGACAGGACTTCGGCCCCCTCCACAGCGTACTTCGTGTACGCCGGGGCACCGTCGATAGCAACCGCCTCATGAATAGAGTCATGGTCATAGACGTAAAAGCTGTCGTCTGGATTGAAGAACTCTTCCTTGGTGCGGTTCAGGTTTGGATGCTCGTACCAATAGGTAGCATCCCGGCGCTTCTTGAAGAAGTCAAAGTGATCTGACTGAATAAACGCACCTGCTGCCCGCATCTTCTGAATGTCCCGCATCGTCTTGAGGAAGTGAGGGCTATTCTTCTTGTAGCGGTGGCTCATCTTGAGCATGTAGAGAACGTTCAGGCTCGGGACCCACGCTTTAAGATAGTTATCCCAAGTCGTTTTGTCGTCAGACAAAATAAGCTCGGCCAGTTCCAGACTGTCACTGTCGGGCCAGATCAATTCGCAGTCATAAATACGATAGTGACCCTTGAAGTGAGCATGGTTCTTATCTGTGATAGTTGGTTTATTTATAGGATGTATATATTCCTGAAACTCTGACAGAGTAGCGAGCAGATCAAGGTCCTTGGCCTCACGACCAAGCAGTTTCTGAATCGGGTAAGAGCCAAGAATGATCATAAGATGCTCCGTTTAGAAATGGGGAAAGGTTGACGTCAACCTTTCCCCTAGATTTTAGATTAGCAGCCCCAGCTATTGCTGGACATCCACTCACCTGCGACCTCGTCGCCCCAACTATTGGTCATTTCAGACACAGGTTCTCCGTAGTTGTTTTCGGCTTCGGGGTGCTTCGAGTAGTATTCGAGTCCACCACTGCCGTAGTTGGCGGTAAAGGGTGCGCTGCTAAGATCGAAGTTAACCCCGACCTCATCAGAGATACTCATGCCCTCGCGGGCCAGCTTTGCAATCTCGTCCTGAATTTCCGCGAGACGCTTGATTTTTGCTTCCTTGATCATCTTAACAATCCGCCGAGCTAGAGTTCCAATCTTCGAGCCGCCCTTCCTCCGGGCGGTACGAGATATCCGAGTAGTACCGATCAGGGATACACTCCAAGGCTTGAAGGTTAAACTCCAGCCCCGAGGCATCCGCCAGCTTGACACCTTCATTATAGAGAGTGTTCATTTCCTGCACGATCTGGGTCATGCGAGTAAGAACATCGCCACGTACGTCGGTCTTGAGGGCATTCATACGCTCCCGCAAGCTCTTCAATTCTTCGATCTTATCCATAAGTAGTCTCCTTCTTTTTGAAAAATTTGGGAGTGTTCTGGAACAGAACCGGAACACTCCCTGTGGCTTACTTGGCCTTGACCTTGACGGTCGGAGCCTGACCCTTCGTCACCTTCTCGGTCTCGGTCACGATGCCCTGCTTGACAAGGTTGGCCCGAACACGGGCATCCTGTGCAAGGAAGGTAGTGGTATCGAGACCGTAGGTAACTTGGCCGGTGTTGCGGTCCTCGGTCTGGCGGGTGACCGTGATAGTCGCCAGAGTGGTTTCGATGGTGTCACCCTCGGTGCCTACGACTTCAACGAGTTCGGCCTTGAGGCGCTTGAGCGTCTCGGCGTCGGCCTTCATCTTGGCGTCGAGGACAGCGATCTGGGTGGCGAGTGCGTCTTTGTTGGTCATTATGCAGGTTCCTTTGCGTTGATTTCACGATAGATACGTGAGGAAAGTTTAGGGAACGGCGTAGAGGCCGCTAGAGTCGGTAGTTCGTTGGTTTCGGCAAACTGACGAGAGACGGGAAACGGACTATGTTTCCACTTCTGCATCAGCTTCCAGAAGTTCAATGCGTGATCTTCCAGTCGAGCCATAGGCAAGCGTCCTTTCTATCTGTGAGAGCTTCCAGTCATGGCTGAAAGGTCGTCTCTCTGCCCTGTAGCTCTCATGTTTATTCAGTCCTGTCAACTCCCCAATTTGCTCACGGGTAAGACCGTTCTCAGACATGGTGGCGATGATCGCTCCAAGCTTGGCCCTGAGGGCATTGGTGTTGTCCGTGAGACCAAATGGGTGATCCAGTCGGGGTTTGGGATTGTACCCCTTGGGGAGCTTGCGGCGTACTGCGACAGGGTGCCTGCCGAGTATCACCGCAATATCCTCTGGGTGGACGCGATCAGCTATTAGCTTCGACAGCATCCGCAAGCCGGTCAGCAATCATCAGGTTGAACATCGACTTGTAAATCCCATCAGCCGTGCTCTTCTCGGAGTGCAACTTGGCGTAATGCTCGAAAATCCACTGAGCATCACGGGCAGTTGCTAAGAGCCATTCAAGGTCTTCGTTCGTCTCGGGTTCCGGCTCGTCCTCGGCAGCTTCGATGAGTTCCAAATCGTTCTCGGTAAAGCCCAATTCCATTTTGTTCCCGTTGATGTTGATGGACGCTACTGTATAGCGCGGCGGGTTTCTGTCCTCGCGGGTCTCAACTACTACCCCCTCGTCTCCCGCCCGAACGGTGAGATAGCCGCTGTGGATAATCTTTACCTTGTCACCTACTTCAAATGCATTCATTTCAATTTCCTTTCGTTTACAGTTGGACAACAAAACCAGTTTCATCCTCACGGCCCTTGCCCTTGACCTTGAGGCCGACCACGACACCCCTTGGGTCGTTGGGTCGGTAATCGTGTTCGTCACCGTCGATCACAGGCCGACCGAGATACTCGTCAGGGAGCTTGCCCTTGAACACGACAGCGATATTGCGGTCCTGCTTAGTTGCAAACTCACGGTTAGTCTCGTTCAGACTGAACGTCAAGTGGTAGTTCGACGGAACGTTCTTGCGGTTGTGGATTTTGGTGTAGTCGTAGAACTGAATATCGGGGAACAGTTCCAAGATGGTGACAGGCTGATGATTTGCAGCAACATGCCTATCGGCTCGACCGGATACCCAATCCCAGAGCTTGAACCTCACGGACTCCCAGCGAATGTCGGAAGTGCCATTGAGCCGGATTGCAAGATCGAGGTTCTGATCATTTGCTGACTTGAGCATCTTGGCAATTTCCAAAACCAGCAGGTTCATAAACGCCTCGCGGTGAGCGAAGAATGCCTTGGTCCGCTTGATACGGGACTCGTTCTTGTTCTTCATATAGGCAGGATTGCCAGCGGTGTGTAGACAGGCTGCGGTGCAACCTTCGCTCCGCATCGGACAGACTTCAAAGCCCGAAAGGTCCGCTGGTGCTAGATGAAGCACCCCTCCGAGGACCCCGAGCTTCTCGTTCTTGGCGACCTTGGGGTTCGTTCCCTCGCCCGACAGGAGACTGTTCACATTGAGCAGTTTCTTGAGTTGTGTAAGATTAGTTGGTTGGGTCATTAGTAACTTCCTTTCTTACTACGGGCCACATTCCGTAGGTCCTCAAGCCATAGTCTTTAATCCATCGTCCCGCTTCCTCTCTCACGGGTATCCCATTCTCTCGCAGAGAGAACGACGACACTCCACCGAAATCAGTGGGAACCATTTGGACCCAAGTTCTCCCGTCGTTTGCGCGATGTATTGGATTTTTGATAGTTGTGTCATAGTACTGGTACTCGTGATACTCTCCAGTAAACTCTACCTCTACTTCTTCGATCACCTTCCAGCACTTGTGCTTTTGCTCGTATTGGTCGGAGTACTCTGACTTAACTATCCGAAGCAACTTGGTCATAGTTGGCCTCCATTACTGCTATAGCGAAGCCCCGAGGGGTTTCGCTGCGGATTTGCTTGGTCTTGGCAGACTTGCCGCCAAGTTTCGAGTGTTGTGCCGAGTCTTGGCCGGGGTCTCCGACAGACTTCTTGGGTGGCATGATGAAGCCGTTGCCCGTCCACAGGCAGGTTTTCTTGCGGTACTTGTCTCGCGGGGCGATGTATTCCGGCCAGCGCGGGTGAACGTCGTTCTCTGGCAGATAGCCGCCGTACTCGAACGGATGGAACCTGTAATCAGGTGCCCTCCACATGCTTGCCAGCACCGACACAGGATTCTCTGCAAACCACGGCACCCCGCACAGGTTGCCCAGCTTCTCCACCTGACGGGCAAGACTGACAGCATTGATCTGAAAGTTGGCGTCCTTGATACGCTTTGAGGCGAAGTGAGCAGCACCCGACACCGCAAGATCGGTGCAAGGAGGGAAGCCGAAGATGATGTCAGGCCTGCTAACGGCGGCGAGGCCTTTAAGGCATCCGTCGTTATTGAGGTCTCGGTTATGCCAGATGATTTTCCCTCCGCTGGGGAATTCTTCGATTTTGAATTCGTTGAGAATGTCGATACAATGGACAACCGCACCACGCTCGGCCCAAGGTCGGCCCATGTTTCCGCTTTCGTCGAACAGGCTTACTACAGTGACGGTCATTCTAAACCTCCATGGTTGTTGACCCAATCTTTATATAATTGATTCATACGAGCGATAGGATCGGTTACGCTGTCCTCATCAACAGTCGGGTCATAATCCATAACAGCATGAATAGTCCAATAGTGCTGCCCTGTTCTCTTAGCTACTGCGCTAAACATTGAATACCGAAGTGGTCGAGTCTTAAGAGCTACATAGGTGGTAAGCTGCATAGTATTCATTTCCGCTTCCTTTTCGAGAGGTCGTTGTAACGAAGGCTGACTGCCGAGGCGAACCGGCCCAACGTGATTACGTGTGCCGACATGATTTTCTGTATGCAAAACTCGGTGGCGTCCTTGCCATCAAGGTTTTGGGTCACAATCCGCTCGGCGGGTGTCACCTTCTCGACTGACGCCTCCGGCTCTGCTGGCTGCGGCGCTTCTTGTGTCTGCGTTTCGTCAACGAGGGAGTTGAGGGTTTCGAGCAGACCGGCTTTGTCGGTCGGGCACTCGAAGGCTTCCCACTCTTCTCCGGATTGCTTGGCATCAGCCTGCGTCCCCACGAATTTCTTGCTGGTTTTCAGACGATACAAGTTCATTGAGATATTCTCCCCTTCGGATGCGTTGGGCGATTTGGAGGCTGTTTTCGGTGTCAGTCAGGTCGTCGCCCAGAGGCGACCATCCCTTTTCCAGCCATGTTGCGATAAGGTCCTCGGTCTTAGCATCGCCGAAGATACGGGTCTGTTGTGGGGCAGAAAGAGAAGGTTGACCGTCAACCTTTTCCAGCTTCTCCAATAGATTCCCGACCTGCTCTTGCCTCCAAGCATAGAGCTTTTGATACTTTGCTATGACCCCTGTTGTGATGAATATGATGCCTATGAGCAAGATGTTTAGAGCAAGTGAAAAGGTCATGTATCCTCCGCCATGCGTGTTCTCTAAAAAGGGTTGACCGTCAACCTTTTGGCTGACGGTCAACTAGGCTGGGCTAAGTTAGGCGATGGTGATGGTGCGGCCCGAAGGCAGCAGCGTCACGGTGTCACCCTTCTGCTCATACGAAGTAGTGTCGCCGAGGCGGTTCTTCGTAAGCTGCGTGCTACCGTCGGTAAACACGAGGGTGACTTCAGCACGGTCGCCACGAGTGTCGAGACGTTCGACAATCTTCCGTGCCTGCGTCCCACCACTATACACGGCAGTCGGCGTCTTGGTGAAGCGGGTCTTGGCTTCCTCACGAGTGACTTCTTCAATCACTTCGTAGCGGCAACAACGACCCTTGGAGGTGTTGTAGTCGCGGGGGAAGGCACCGACATCACGCGGGTTCACCTTGACCATCATGGTCCGACCACCACCGCCATAGGAGCCGAGGTAGTCGTTCGAGCAGAAGTGGAGGCCACTCGAACAGGTCCGATCAGGGTTTTCGTCCACCTGATTACGCGGGATTTCCACCACGCAGCCGACCGAGTTGTCGAACGTGCCGCTGTAGTGGTCCTTGTAGTCGTCTCGGACCATCTTCCACGCGATGAAGCAACCGTCCGGGGTGATCGGCAGATTGCTCTTTTCGAGCCACTCGTAGAGGCCCTCCACGGCGCGGAAGCTGGGGTTCAGCATCACGTTCTCCATGAAGTTGACCAGCGGTGCCGCCTGACCGTTCTTGCCACCTTGGACAAGCTGAATGATGCGACGAGCGAGGCCCGTCTTCATTTCACGGTCGCCGTAGAACAGCTTGCCGTTCTCAACACGAATGTTCGTGCTTTCCGACATGCTGTTGATCGCCTTCGTCACCGAGATAAGGTTCTCAAGCTCGCCGTGGCGGCTCGGGTCCGCATAGGCGTCCTTGATAGCCTCGAAGTTCGGGTGATCGTTGGCAATCGTATGAACGTCAGTTCCGATCACAACGGTGGCCCCGCTGGAGTTCACGATCAGCGCGACGTGCTTGCTCGAAGCACTCGGCTCCACGTAGGGTTCGAGTTCATTGTCGTAATAGAACCAAGTGTCCCCACCCCAGTCCCCGTCGATACGGACCTCCGCACCACTATAGGTGGTGTCTTCAATCGTCCCGATGCTGCCTTCGGGCACGTCGGGAGCGAAGTCACCGTTCACCGTGACGCGGTCGCCTACATTGTACTTGCTCATAGTCATTTCCTTTTCAGTTAGAAGAGTCGATTTTTCAGTTCGTCCGAGGCCCGGATACTCATGTGGTAGTTATCCATCAGCTCGAACAGGAGCGGATGCTTGGCTTGGGCCTCCTTAGCCAATTTGATAATCTTGTCGCGGTGTGCCGACCCGTCTACCCCCAGCAGGTGCTTTCGAGTAGCGGCATGGGTAGTGTCTGTAACCTCATCGTGCTTCTCATGCAATCGCAAAATTTGCAACAAAGGACCCCGCTTAGGGAAGTCGGGCAGCTTTGACAGTTCCTCGATGCTGTCGATGAACTCATGCCCGCCCTGTGCCAAGTACCAGCCCTGTGCTTCGGGCAGGTCCTTGTGCGTCTTCCGATACTCAGCCTTCACCCGTTTGACGCCTTCCTCGACCGAGTACCACTTGGGGTCGTTCTCGACCCCACTCGCTCGGAAGTCGGTCAGATTGAGCCACACGATGTTGTTCGGGTTGCTCCGAAGGGCAATATTGACGTCCTCAGTAGTGGACTCGGGATTGAAGTTGTTCATCACCACATACATGCCTCCATCAGCAGGCAAAGTCGAGTGCCGCGTACTGTGATGGTACGGCTGACTGGACTGAATGTAGCAGGTGAACTGCCGAGTGGCCGTACCTGCAGCGGTCCGAACAATCTTGAGCGGGTCATACTCGCTCAACTTCGTAACGAGGCTACTCGGAGGATTCCCGATAGCGTCCAAGAACTGTTGCAGGGTAACAGGATCATCGTCGTTCGACAGTGTGTTGTCACGAACGAACAGAATACGCTTGTTCGGATACTCGTCGATCACCTTGCGGACACGTAGCGAAGGCTTATCCGGCCCATCGTCCCAAACGATCATATCGAACGTGTGCGGCATGAACCGGCAGTTGTCGGTCCAAGCACGGAAACGGGGACTGACTGCCTCAGTGGTCGGGAAGCCGTAGTTGCCCTTGTCCGAAGAACCCCAGCCGTAATAGTCGCCGTAAGCGACATACACCAGCGGTAGTTCAGGGGCGTTGATGCTGAGCGACAGCTTCTGACCCTTCCACTTGCAGTGGTTCTGCAACACGTTTTTCAGACCAGAGTCGGCCTCCAACGTCAGTTCACGCAGCAGTGCCTTCGCTTCCCACTCCGTTGCGAGGTTCTCGAACTTCTTGGAAATCTGGGTGCCGTATTCGTCACCGATACCCTTGATGATTTCCTCCAGCCGAGACAGCAGCTTTTCGTCGTGGGTGACGTGTTCGCGGGACAGGGCGATGTTTGCTTCGCCAATGTCAAGGAACAGGTCAAGCCCGAAGCGGGAGTACGAGCGAAGATTCGGATAGTCATACCCGATTTCTCCTACGTTCAGGGGATAGGCCACACCTCCGATGATGGTACGACCGATGCGGTTGTCACCTGCTCGGGCACTACGGATGCCCCAGCGGTCGCCCCGAGCGTCGTACTTGACGGGTTCGAGCTTATGCTCGGTGTTTTCCAGAATAGGCATCGGATCGAAATACTGGAGCGTATCGACCAGCGAAGCCGTGAACTTCTCAATGTCGTCCTGACGGACGGGGAAGCCCACTTCTACGCCATTGGGTTCGTCGGTGGTATCCTCCGACAGGAACGCAATCGAGGGACAGTCTTCCTCGTCCTTGAAGATCGAGTACACCCGAACAACCCCGTCGAGATAGCAGCGGATGCTGTACTGATCGGTGTAAGCGAGCGGAGCTTTCGACCCGATGCCGAAACCGCCGATGAAGTCGTCCGAGCCATCCTTCGTGGACGCATCGCCGAAAGCCATGAACTTGTTCATCATGAACTCGTGGTCCATGCTGCACCCGAAGTCCCGAACCTTGGCGTAAGGGTCGAGCATCGAGGGAGCAGTCACCACCGGAGGGCGAGTTTCGCCCGTCATACGCTGGGCGTCGATTGCGTTGGCAACTAGCTCACGCCATGCGGCGGTGTAAAAGTTGCTGTAAATCTGCTTCGAAAAGAAGTTGAAGATTTTCGAAGAAGTCTGAATAGTTGCGCGCTTCGTCTCACCAACATTGTTGGTCTCGACATACGCCGGTTCAGTATTCATTCGCATGTTGCTTTCCTTTCACTTTTACTTGGAAGGTTGACGTCAACCTTTCTTGAACTTACCCCATTGGCCGGGGTTGGGGTTTCTTACATTGGGCCTGAATATGCCTCGGGGGCACAGTTCGTAGACCACGTGCTTGACCTGATTGTCGGTCAGTTCCAGAGCCTCTCCGATCTGGCGCAGAGTCTTGCCTTGTTTGCGGGCGTCCAGAAAATAAGGGAGTGCCCAACTTGGATGGGTCGCCCACTTGTTGGGGTTCCTTCGCAGGTAGTAACGCTCGATTTCTTCGTGGCCGATGAACTGGAGGTTATTCACCCCCAGCCACTCGTACTTCGCTCGTCCCGGTTGCTGGTACGCCACTCGGTTGAATATCTTTTCACCGGCGAGGGCGCTGCCTCCGTGACGCTCGAACTGATAGCATATCCACGAGAAGGGTAGCTCGGGAGTAAACCTTGTAGCTACAATGTGCATACGTTGAGCAGGAGTGAAGTGAGCGTAACTGCCACTAAGCAGCCTTCGCATGACCTTTGAACGCAGAGGTTGCTTGTTCAGCATTCCACACAGGATCAGACGATTGCGGTCAATCCAGAGGATTTTATGCTTCTCGACTTTCGACTTGGCACTCACCGCCACACTCCTCGCACTCTTCTTCTCGCTCTACAGGTCCTCGTCCTACGTAAACGATACCCTCGCCACCACAGTTGGCACACCAAGTGTGGTTTGGCAAGAGCTTAGGCTGGATTACGGGCCTCCGCAAAGTCATACCATCCTCCTATCGGTCGAATGTCCTTGTACTCACACTCAATCCAGGCACGGGCGCCACACTTCAGTTGGGTGCCGTTGTAGACTAAGCGGGACGGACCGGTGATTTCGATTTCGTGAGCGTATTGCGCCTTGGCACTCGGAGTTTTCTTGATCGTGTAGACCGGTCGGTTGCCTCCGTCCTTAGCGTTCTGCGCTATGAACTGTCGATTGACGTGGATGATTGCCATAAACCTCCTCCAATTCATCAAGCTCGTCCTGCATTTCACATCGCAGGAACGATTTCAAGAAAGCGTATCGGGTCGGGACATTATCCTCGTAGAATCGATATTTCGCTGCGGCCCAGATATTCTGCACGACTATGTGGGTCATGCGTTTCTGGATGGCCTTGTCAATCAGCTTCCGAAGAAGCCACTTTTCGAGCCTGTTCATCTTTCTTCCTTTCATAGAAGGGACGCCCATCGGCCCCTCGCAGGGGCCATACGTCGTCACTGCCCTTGCGGGTCGTTGCCTTCGGGTCGGGCTTCATTCCGGTTGGCATGTTCATGTTGGTTCTCCTTAAAGGTTGACGTCAACCATTCTATATCTCATCCTCTTTGTTGATGCGATTGATCCAGTCCCGTATCCGGTCGAAGTGGCTTCTCTCGGACTGAATCACGAACTGGCTGTCGAGCCAGCTTTTCTCCTCGCGATAGGAAACTCCGTGCTTTTGCAGGTAGCGGCGAAGGGTGCGCCGATAAAGCGCACCCACTGTTACCGTGTACCTACCAACCACGATTGACTCGCACACCAATCGGTGTCGAAGGCAGGGTCCGAGCGACCATGCGGGTCGCCTCTTCCTTGATCTTCGAGTCGCTCGGCATCGCAGTCAGGATATCCTTCTCGTCCTCGACCCGAGCTTGGTAGCTCATGGTGAGGGCCATCTGGGCACGGGTGATGTCCAGAGCGATACGCTGGTTCACGACGGGGGTGAAACCCGGCGTCCGAGCGTTCTGGCGGGCACGACGGACCCGCATACGGGTTGTGTGGTCAGTGTCGTGGCGGCGGTCCTTGTGGGTAATCATAGTTTATTCTCCGTAGTCCATATCTTCGTCGTATGCTTCGCCGTAGTCCTCGGACTCGGCGGTTATCCAGCCTTTCTTCCACTGAGAGGTACACGCCTCATCATAGGGTTCGTCGCGGAAATAGGCTTGGTAGCCTAGCTGGAAGTCACTTGCACCCATTGTTGTTCTCCTTACAGGTACTTGTTGCGGATTTTTCCACCCCACCCTTCGCGGCGGGCGAGGTCCCTGATAGCACTAGCAGGGATACGCTGGCAACCCAGACGCAGCGTACCATTTTTCATCGACCAGTTGCGCCAGCGGACCGAACTCCACTGATTATTACCATAGTACTCGCGAACCTTCACGCTCGACTGGTTGACATGGTAGTCGTAGGGTTCCTCGCCACACAGGATGCGGAAAAGGGCACGGGCATAGGTATATGCGATGGTGTGCCCGGTCGGGAGGCAGACCACTCGGCACCCGTTGCCCAGAGGCTTCACAGTGAGGATGCGGTTGCCGATATCGACGGGCACTTCCGGATATTTCTCGGGGTTCGTGAACCAGTTGCGCACGTCCTGTTCCAGATTGGTCGGGAGACTCTTGGCGGTCGCCTGTCGGATTTCCCTGACCTTCTTCGAGATGAAGTCGGGGTCCTCTTCCTCGTCAAGGGGTACGAGATATCCCTCCTTCTCAGCCCATTGGGCGAACTTGGCAATCCCGTCGATCTGGGGGCCGTAAATACTCCGGCCTTCGGGGCTTGCCGCGAAGGCGTTCATCACCCGCTCGCCGATTGATGCCTGCTCGACCTTGACCGCTACAGGCATTTCCTTGAAGGAAACTCGATCCTCGGGGCCTCGGAACGTGACACGCTCAAAGTTTCCATCACTGTGGATGAAGGTCAGATTTGCGGGGAAATACTTCGGAGGCTGATACTCCGATATAGGGACAAACTTCGACATGAGATATTCCTTTCAAGTAAAAGACAAGTATAGATTGAGAAGCGGCAAGTATTCGTTAAATCCACCCCGCTCGGATGAATTCTAGCAGGTCGTCCCGCATCGCCAGATGCCGGTTTGCGGGATAGTTGCCCTCGACCTTGGGGAGAGAGGAAGTGGCGGGCTTGTAAATGCCGCACTGTCCAGCTTGGTTCATGGTCACGCGCCAAGGTAGGCTTCGTCCCTGTCGCTCCAGTCGGATTGTAACACCCCAATCAGTGTAAGTCGGGGTTAGGGCGATGCCCGAGTCCACTGAGGCAACATCGTTGCTCAGGGCGGCTACTAGGGTCTCTCTGGCGATGGGTCCTGTTTGGGTCATGAGGTCCATGATACCATACCTTTTGTTAGGTGTTAAGCGTCACCACATGGATGATGACTGCCGTGAGTCCGTCGTCCTCGATTTCATCGTACTCGACGACGTACATTCCTGCCACTTCGTCAAGGTTGACGTCAACCCTGTCGTTCAGAATGTTGGCGTAGGCCACAGCGGCTGCGGGTTCGTCCTCGAACATGAGGCATACTTGGTGAGCTTCTCCTGCGAAATACAGGCTCGACCAGTCGGTTGAGGTAAAGCTACCGATGTAGGCATCAGGGAATGCGGCGAGCAACTGTGTCTGCAACTGGTTGTTCATCGACGTAATCCTTGTATTTCTTGAAGAAGCGAAGGGCCTCTTCCTTGGGAATGTTCATGACCCTACCGATGAACTCGACAAGGCCAGGTTTTGCCTGTTCCGTTCGGAAAAGGCGTTGGACCAGCCAAAGCGTGTTCGGGCTAAGGTTTTGCTCAAAGCGGTCGATCTGCGTTCGCTGGTCCATTGGGTTCAGCCTTTCTGGAAGTTTTCGATGTTCTTGATCACAGCTTTTCTCCTTGGCAGAGGAGGGTGCCGAAGCGGATTCGGTTGAACGGGACTTTGTTTTCTCGTTCGAGGGTAGCGTCCTTGATGATTCCGTCTTCGATGGTGAGCTTGATCACTCCGACCCCTGCTCCGAAGGGAGCTTCTCGGTGGAGCGAGGCAGGGAGTTGGGAGTTATCCTGTGAGGACACTCGCACGAAGATTTCCTTCTTTTCGGGGGCGTTTTCGAGGATCAGTGCGCTGCCCTGCCCATAGGTTATGACGCCGTTAGTGATGCAGCCTCGATATTCACCATGCGGGTTGAAGAGGAATCGTCCGTCGGCGTATCGCTCGTCCCCTTCGAGGTTGACGACGATATCCCCGTTCGGAAGAACGAAATCCACCGTCAGGTTCTTGGGCTGAGCCTCGTTCTTGAAAGTCAGGGGCTTGTTGGGATCGATCTTGGTCACTACTTTTCTCCTTTGACGAAGGCTTTCAGAAGGTTGACGTCAACCTTGGTGTATTCGGGGTTGTGGCGCTCCGAGTGGGCAACACGCAGGGGGTCGAAAGCCACCCAGACGTATGACGGGTTTTCGACGCGGGTTGCCGAGTAGAGCGAGGAGTCGGGGGAACCGCAGTAGCTCACCCACTCACCCTGTTCGTTGAAGATAAGCTCAGCGGGAGTGAAGTTGGAACCTGCCCTGACCTTCACTCGGGCCATCCCATTGGCGTATTCCTCTAGGACCTCTACCTCGGTCGAATGACCGCGGTTGTTGATGAGTCGGACGGGGCGTTTCCAGTTGACTTTGGTCATGCGAAATCCCTTTCGAAGCGGGCCTTGGTGCAGGCGGTGAAGCGGTTGCTCTGGGGGTTGCCCTTGCGGTCTTCCCACAGAGCGTGGAAGCATACGGTCTCGCCGTTGTCGAATACGACTTCGGCCTTGACCTTGCCGTCGAGGCGGGTGAACATTCTTAGTCTCCTTGTTTTGAGGGTTGACGTCAACCTTGGAAGATTTCTTCTTCCGTGAAATTGAACAGCTTGCCGACCGTGATCACTGCCTTACGGCTTGTTTCGGCGTCTCGGGCCACATACACGCCGGGTTCCCGAACCTCGCCTAGAACGTCGTCGTTGGTTGACCACACTTGGGTGAATAGGTCATCATCGTCATCGTCGATGGGAACGCCGAAAGCATCGCGGTCCATATACTGGGTATCGACGCCCATTTCGACCGCGTAACGGCCCAGAGCGCAGAAGCATTCGGCCTTGGGGTCCAAGGTGGACACGACATTCATTTCTGCGTCGTAGGCCAGATCGACTTCGGCGTGTTTGTCGGGATTGCTGGCGAGCCAGCGCAGTGCTGCCAGCATTTTCTCACGATTGAACATAATTGGTCTCCTAGTTTGGGTTGACGTCAACCTTGGAAGATTTCGGCGTCGTTGAATGCGAGTTGATGGTTCATGCCATATACCTTTCTACGGTTTCTTGCGTCTTGGGAAGGTCGATTGGATTGCCTGCCAGCATCCATCGGATGCGGGCGATTGCTCCCTTGGGGGTGTTGTCCACACGGGACCATTGGTCTGCGAACACCCAGTCATATACGGGATGGACCGCTATGCCCCGAGGGTCTCCGTTCAGGAACACTTGGCGGATATAGTCCGACCAGTGGGTCGTCGTGGTTTCGGGGAGGATGCCTGCTGCTGGTGCCCAGCCTGCCGCACAGGCGACGGTCCCGCAGGGATGATCGCCCGTTCTCATGTAGTCATCTTCTTCGGAGAGCGACATATTGCCGACGAAGATGCGCATATTGAACTGGTCCTCGTGGAGGGTTTCGAGGAAGTCGGCGAGCTTCTTGAAGTTACTGCGATTGAACATTGTAGGTTACCTTTCGTGCGAGTTCTGCCGGAACGACCCGAATATTGCTGAGCGCCCACCCATCGCCGATCAGATCGTCGATGATGTCGGTCAGGCCTTCTTGGCTGTCGGTAGAGCGAACCTCGGAATGTCCTCCGGAGTGATCGCCCAAAGCGAAAATGTAATACATGTGGGTTCCTTTCACTGTATCAGGTAGACATCTGCAGCTGCCATTAGGAAGATGGACCCACCATAGAGGGTGAACATCGTCAAGGCGAAGCGGCGGATAGTCATGCGGCTTGGTATCCGACCAAAGGTTGACTGTCAACCCTATCGTCTTCAAGCCTAAATATCCGTGACATACCCCTCTCCATCGGTTCGATAGGTGAATGATACAGGGTCGGTGATGATGTAGTTGCCCTTGCGGTCTATCATCACGTTGTTGCAATGCAGATCGAACTTGAACTGCGTGAAGTTGTTGCGGATTTTCTCGCACAGGACCTCATGCGGTTTGGTGGGGTCGGGTTCGTCGGCCTGCTGCAACACGGCGTAGCCCGGCACACGCTCGCGGGACATATTCCCGATGGACTCGTATCGGTCCATCGCGACATACATCAGGTTGCCATAATACCCGATTGAGTGGACCCTGGGCGCAGCGGGGTGGGGTTGGTCGAACACCCACCGCAGGTAGTGGCGACATGCGTCGGACTCACGGTGGGAAACCTTGAGGACCTTGAATGGCTCGCCGGGTATGGCCCACACGCTTGAGAAGTAGCCGCATCCGATGAAGCAGTCGTCCAGATCACGAGGCAGAACGAAGTCCTCGCACTCGGGGTATTCGATGGTTTGGATTTCATCCAGCAATCGCGGGATGAAGTCTGGGCCGGTGTGGTGGGTCAGGAGCGGAGTCTGAGTTTGCATGTGTCTCTCCATCGTGAAGGTTGACGTCAACCCTTGGTGTTGTTCAGGAAAGTGGTGACTTTTATGAACAAGGTATAATCTTATATATATTTTTAGACTCTCTCGGAAATCTAAAAAAATATAATAAGTTTACAACTTGTATGAAAAATCACCGATAGGACCAAGGGTCAGTGTAGACTGGCGTCCCGTCCAACCGGCTCATGACGTTGTCGCCGTGCAGGTCCCAGCGGAAGTCGCCGCTGTTGAGGTTCTCGAACTCGCGAGCGAGCAGGTGCGCGGCGGTATCAAGCTCCGGACCAAGGAAGGTCGGCTGCAGCAGACGGTCCAGGCCCTCTGCCGAACTGTGGCCATTACGGCTTGCCGAATCTGCACCAGCCTCGATCAGCTTGAGGCGCATGATGGACGAGACCAGCGTGGCCATTTCACCCTCATAGGGGATCAGTCGTTCGATCAGGTAGCCCGACCGATTGCCTACCTGTCCTGCCCAAGTGATCTTGGGGAGGTGCTTGGAAGGGTTGTTCATGCAGAACTTGGCGAAGGCGTCATAGGCGGCGTCCTCACGGCCCTTGGTCAGTTTCAGGACCGTGAGGTCGTCCACCTCGTAGACCGTCGAGAAGTAGCCTGAACTGAGCTTGGAAATACCGATCACCTCTTCGAGACTGCGGAGCTTCACCAGACACAGGTCCCCCGAGTAGTCCTCGATGGTGTCGAGGTTCAGATACTTGACTCGGTTTGTTTCGTAGTCCTCGATCAGGGCGAGCAACTCTTCGGGCTTCTGGGACTGGGGCCGGATGATCTTGAGCATCGAACTTTCGAGATTGTCGAACATGAGCTTTTCCTTTCACTCGTCGAAGAAGAAACCGTCCATCCATTCGTTGTGATTGGAGGCGTCGGCCTTGGGGTAGGGGCAGGACTTGATGCCCTTGCCGTTGATTGCTGCGTTCATCCCCTCGTCGTAAGGGGAAAGGTTGACGTCAACCCTGTCCGGTTTGACCGAGGCACGGGCATTCATCAGCCGGACCTTTTCGATAGGCACGACATCGGCTTCGGTCTGAGGCTGCAACATCGTGCAGCAGATCAGGGGCGTGGTCCCCTTGCTGGTGGACATGTCGAACTCGGCAGGCATGTCGTAGTCGATAGCCGAGGGGTTGACGTCAACCAATGCGAACTCGGTGACACGAGGCATCGCCGGATTGTCGCCCTCGGCGACAATCTCGAAGCCGGTCCTCGGCTTTTGCGGATCAGGCATCGTCCGCACCATCGGTGTCCCCTCAGGGAACTTGAACTTCTCGACCGTAGCGGCCTTGTCGATACCAAGCTCGGCATACGTCTTGGCCAGATTGAGCGCGAACTTCTCATAGACGAACCCATCGCTGAGCGGAGGTTTTACCACGTTGCCATTGACCACAGGCCACCAGCGGTTGTCGCTATCTTGGTGTGTTGCGTATTCCATCAGTCGGTCTCCAGACTCACGATGATGAGGGTTTGCTCGTCGGCCCAATGGGAGTTGCCCATGATGCCTTCACGCACCTCCAGGCGCTCGGCGTGTGTCAGAGGCCGCTCGAACATCAGGCTCATGATGCCGCTTTCGTCGTCCTCGTGATACATCGCTTGGCAGGGCCAATCTTCGGCGGGTTGTGGAATTGCACACATTGCAGTTCTCCTTGGTTTTGAGGGTTGACGTCAACCTTCCATTTTCTCACCTTCGGCGATCAGGAAGCATCCGAATGCGCCAAAGATGCCACACAGGGAAAACAGGACAGATGCGGTAGTCAGATCACCGTCTACGAAGTTGCCATTCACGTCCGCATTGAGCAGAGCCAGAATGAAACCCAGAACCGTCAGAAGGGTGAAACCGTAGAACAAGAAGCTAACAATCCCGCGCATCTTAATTACCTCGCTTTGTAATTTAAGGTTGACCGTCAACCTTTTGTATAAATCGGACATGGCCAAACATCGGGAAAAATTCCCAACTATTGGGAATATCCACCTTAGGCCGCGCCCCAGAACCAGACCCACACCCAGCAACCGGCCCCGCGACCGGCCCTAAAAGGTTGACGTCAACCCCGAATTTCCTTCGGGCAGCCGTCCTCGCCTCCAGAACCAGGTCCAGAGACACGCTCAGATTTTGACTCTGGCTCTCATAGGAAGGCTCGCCTAGCAAGCCTTCTTATGAGAGGCGGGGTTGACATCAACCCCGCATCCCGTTGGAATTAAGCCACCTTGGCCAGCTTGGCCGTTTCGGCTTCCACCTTGGCCTGAAGCTTGCCGATATCGGCAATCAGGCCTGCCAATTCGGCGTTATTGGCGAGCGCCATTGCCTTGGCCGTATCCGCCGTGGCAGCTTGCACATATCCCCGCAAGGCAGCGGTAGCTTCCGCCATAGTCGGCAGCGGCTTGGCTTGCTTCGCCTTAGGCGCTCCCTTGCCCTTAGCACCCTTGCCTTGTGTTGCATTAGTTTCGCGGCGAACAGTAGTGACAGCTTCGCCATCCGCAACCCGCTTGATAAAGGCGGGGCCAGCTTCAACGCAGCGGCGAAGATCGTGGAACCATCCGTTGACGGTTTGGCCAACAAATTCCTTGAAGTTGGAAACGCTATCGGGATCAAAGATATCCTCCTGCTGCGACTTAGGCAGGGCCATGAACGTATCGACAATCAACTGGCGCTTGACTTCATCCATAGTCAACTGCCCTTCTTGGATACCGGCAGCGGCTTGCGTAGCCCATGCCGCCTTGTCTGCACTTGCTTTATTGTGCAGCTTGTCGATTGCCCTGCCATGTGCGCCAACCTTGGCCGATGCGAGGAGAAATGCGTCTTTGTCAAACTTAGCCATGTCTAGCTCCAATCTTGCGGGTTGACGACAACCCTTGGTTTTCAGTTACAGCTTGGGCGTTGCCGGAGTCGAGGTTGACCGGCTGGTGTGTGTCCGTTGCTGCTGGAACCCCTTTTAGCCGATTGATTGAAGCTGGCTAATCAATCGTTTCGATTAGTGTGATCGGTTCTCTCGATTAGAGGCAGATTCTCGTTGTTTTTCAGTGGCTTAGTGGGAGTTTGGGTGTGTTTCTTTTGTGCTAAGTGATTGAAAACATTGAGAAAAGGGTAGGACCCTCTCGCGCGCGTAGGCGTCTGCGCCCACATGATAGGGGTCGGTCGCGATTTGTAATAATTTTTGGAAAATCTGAATTTGTGTGAGAGCCAGGCCCAACCTCAATACCGGATTCCTCAATCAAGGTAGGTGCGGGACCTGGCTCTCATAATCACTCAGGAGAACACACGCAAACTCCCTGAGTCTTCGAGCGGGAAAGGAGACCGCTCGGGAAGTCACCCATCTAGCCTCAATGCCTTGTCTTGTCAAGAGAATCCTATCCTCGTTCAGGAAACTAGCGACTTTTATGAACAATGTTATATTCTATTATATATTTTTAGGATCTCTCGAAAAGTGAAAAAAATATAATAAGTTTACAACTTGTATAAAAAATAGCTCAATCTCGCCACCCACACCTCTGGCAAAATACCCGCTTGACACGATCCTCGAAAACCCGTAGTCCCCTTCGTATGCCTTTCGCAAACCCAGAAGATCGCAAGAAATGGTGGCAAGATCGCCGTAGGGAGATTAGAGAAACCATCGAAGAAGCGAAGAACGTTCCTTGTGCAGATTGCCGGGGAACGTTCCACATTGCTGCTATGCAATTTGATCACGTCAGAGGCGAGAAGAAATTCAACATCGGAGGCGCTACCGCTAATTCCCCCAGCATTAGCACCTTGAAGGAGGAGATTGCCAAGTGCGACGTCGTCTGCGCCAATTGTCACTCAGTAAGAACCTACGACCGAGGTTACTTCTGTCGTCATAGCACCTGACACCAAAAAGGCCCTAAAGCGCCAAATATGACACTTTAAGGCCTGAAATGCTCAATAATGCGCCAAAACTGACACTTTATCAGAAAAACCAGTGTCCTCCGATGCGAAAACGGAACTTTTTGGGCCGATATGAACGAAAACTCAACGATTTTCCAACGTTCGATGAGTACTTTCCGCTCAAAAGGTCCCGAGCGAGTTGCTCAAAGCGCCTCCATCCTTTATGATACCGCAGGTTAGAGAACTGATGCCTCTGCCACATCACTCCCCGGATGCTGTTCGGGTATCTCCCATCCGCCACTCGGTTCAGAATGACATGTCCGACAGCTCGTTGACCCTCGAACGATTCTCCTCTAGCCTCATGAAAAATCCCATTCGCTAGTTCTTTTACGTCTGTTTCAGTCATAAGGCGGGCCACATACCGACCGTCACCCCGCAACCCAAGGAGAATGAGATGAACTGCCTCTCAGCCCTGATGAACCGTTTCACCAAGCCTCACCAAATTGACACTCCTCCCCAAAACGAGTATATCGAATCCATGAAGATCAAAAACCACCTCCTCGACGACCCCAAGGTTGACACGTCGCTCCAGTCTCCGAACGTGAGCAAGGGCACTATCAAGCCCTCAATCATCGTGCTTCACTATACTGCGTCGGGTGGCGAGGACGGCAAGGGTGACGCCACCTATCTCAGCCGAGCATCGAGCCGAGCATCCGCTCACGTAGTTGCAGGTCGCAACGGAAGTCTCGATCAGATCGTGCCTTTCAACAAGCGAGCATGGCATGCAGGCAAATCCGAATACAAGGGTGTGAATGACGTCAATGATTTCTCCATCGGGATCGAAATCGACAACTGGGGCTGGCTGGATGGCCGAGGCCTGAACGTCCCCGAGGACCAGATTCACCACGAGACCCGTAACGGGAAGAAGACTTGGGAAAAGTACAAGCCCGAGCAGCTTGAAGCTGTTGACGAAGTGATCGGAGCCATCGTTGCCAAGTACGACATCGTGGACATCGTGGGTCACGAGGATATCGCTCCGGGTCGCAAGCAGGACCCCGGCCCTGCCCTTGACGAGTTCACCGCCAAGATGAAGGAGAAGTACCTCGGCAAAGCAAAACCTGCCCCGAAAACCGAAGCGCCTTCCAAGGAAGGAACCAAGAAAGTCACCGGAGACGGGCTACGACTCCGGGTTCGTCCGAACCGACACGCGACGATTCTCACGCATCTTTACAAGGGGTACGAGGTAAAGGTCCTGCAGGAGAACGTCTTCCCCGGTTGGGACAAGGTCCAGTACAAAAATAAAGTCGGGTACGTGGCCAATCAGTACTTGACTTAATCTCCCCGCCAAGGCATAGGGGTTCCACGCAAACAAAGGAACCCCTATGAACCATAATGAACTACGTGATGAAGTCCACGCCCAGAATGTAAACGCAGGCTGGTGGACGAACATCAAAACTGGCGAGTCGATCATCGAAACTCGCAACCGCCCCGAGATGCTGTGTCTGATTACCAGCGAGCTTGTCGAGGCGTACACCGACGGATTTGAACCCGACGGACACCTCTCTGAATATCCCGCATTCCATGTCGAGCTTGCCGACGCCGCCATTCGGATTCTCGATCTGGCCGGTGCCGACCAGATCAATCTGGAAGAAGGCGAGAGCCAGCCCGTGCTTGGGAACCCGCTCAACGACCTCATGACGATTGTCGTTCTGATTTCGGGACACGCCCTTGAGGGCTATCGCAAGTCGAACCTTGAGAAGTATCACATTGCAATTCAGGACGCCTACGCTACGATCTTCCACGCTCAAGAAGTTTATGACTTCGACCTGATGGAAGTCATCAACGCGAAGCGAGACTACAACGCGAAGCGGGCCGACCACAAGGTAGAGAACCGACTCAAGGACGACGGGAAGAAGTGCTAATGAACATTTACGAAGAGATCAAGAAGGAACGGGAGTATCAGGAAGATCGCTGGGGTCACGACCTCGACGATAGCAAGAACACACCGTGGATGTGGGCCGCGTATATTGGACAGTATGCGACTCGCTGGATGGTGGGTTCCTTTGCACCCCTCAAGCGGGACGTGACAAACGACTTTAGAACGTGTATGATCAAGGTCGCCACTCTCGCCATCGCTGCGGTTGAATCCCTTGACCGACAGCGTGAGACCAATGAAGCAGCTTTTTATGAGGAGCAAACATGAACGACGTAGGAATTGTTATCACAATCGCTTTGGCCGCACTAGGCCTGTATTTTGTGTACCGCCAGATGCACAAAACTGATCTGGAAGACACGGGGTACAAAGGCCCCGGCGGTGGTCGATACATCGACCGTCCAGACCAGGACCACAAGTGATTGCTGACGTAATCGAATATGGAGGGACCATCTATTGGTCCCTCCTTCTCTTTTTCTGTATCATAACTACACTCTTCGCCGAACGTCGGCAGAGTGTCCTGATTCCCTCCCTCTGGGGAATTGCCACGCTGGTCTATGCTTTCGGGTTCACCAGTTACGCTCCCAGCACCTTCGAGGTAACTCTGGGCGTAGTGGCCTATCTGCTGCTAGGAGCAGTCTTCACCATCTTCAAGTGGAGCAACCTAGTCCACAACATCGGGCACTTCGTCAAGACAGTCAGCCCCTACCAGACCTCTTCGTATGAGCTACGTCACCTAGTCCATGAAGCGTTCAAACCTATGGACGCCAACGATGTGATGAAGCTTCCCCCCGACCCGTATGAGTTCAGAACCCGCCTCACATGCTGGTTCCTCTTCTGGCCGTCGTTCACTATCTTCCGTTGCTTCGCTCATGGGGCCAGATGGCTTGGTCGCAAGACGTGGGGCTTTTTCTTTCAAGTAAGCAAGAGGCTATATGAACATCAAGATTGAGCCGTCGAAAGGCGAAGTCAAAGTAAGTGTCATCGACGGAGTAGAACTCAGTCACACCATCATCGAGGCGGAATGCCTGTTCGAAGTACCCAGTATCTCCAGCGTGATCTACATCGAGCCAATGAAATTGGGGGCCGATGTTTCCACCGACCCCCAGCAACTGTCCTTTGATTTCTGATCAAGGCTGACCGACAACCCTCATCTTCACTCCCGCCTCCCGAAACATGATTTCGGTAGCCTTCATGCTGTCGTAGAACCTCTCGGTCTTTTCCATCGACGGAACCACGACCTCCTTGATCCCCGATTGGATGATCAACTTGGCACACTCACAGCAGGGGAAGAGGGTGCAGTAGAGAGTCATACCCTCAACCGAGCCTCGGGCACCTAGAATCGCATTAGCCTCAGCGTGTACGACGAGCTTGTACTTCTCCTCACGATTGGCATAGCGATCAATAGTGTCCATGACTCCCCGAGGGAAGCCGTTATACCCCATCGACTCAATCGTTCGATCCTGCCGTGCTATGACAGCGCCCACCTTGGTCGAGGGGTCTTTCGACCACCCCGACACATGCCGAGCCAATTCCATCATACGGCTATCCCACTTTTCACTTACCAGCATTTTTGATCTTCACTCCTTTCACAACCCAGTCACGATGGCCCATGCCATCAGGGTTCATTTCTACCACGTAGTCCAAGTCTTCAAGCATCTGACCGAAGCGTTCGTAACTCACAGGAGAACCACGGCCAATGTCCTTCTGGTGGAAGTTGTACTGGTCGTACAAGTCCCTCATCATCGTCATGCTTACACCATCTTCGACAATGTTCGTGTTCGCATCAAGGAATGCCTTGACCGAGTTGTTGATGCGGCGAAGCTGTTCCATACGACGCTTATGCGAAGCAGGCTTGGTGTAGTCACCCTGCTTACGCAGACGAGACAGACCCTCAAGCGCCCACGCCACAATTGCTTCACGCTCGTCCGCGATGATGCTCTCAGCGAGGTTCTTGATCCGCTTTTCTTCGGGAACCACGTTGTTGAAATCGAGCATGATCCACCGACGAGTAAAGCCCCGACTGGTGTCCCGGCTGATCGGCATGAAGTTCGAGCCAAACCAGTGAGCAGCTTTCGGACGGTAGCGGAACTTGTCGCGACCCTTGTACTCGGTCTCCTGCGGAGAACCTTCGACAACAGCCTTGAACGAGTTACCGGCAATCACCCCATTCTCGGGAAGCTCGGGGCAGATGTTGACCACCTTGCCAATGAGACTGACCTGAGAGAACTGCTTTCCCCAGACTTCCGGAGACAGCGAAGCCACACCTTCGGGTGGGACCAGAGCCTCAAGGATATCCAGCATCACGGTCTTGCCCGTACCGGCCTTACCTACCAGCAGGAAAGCCCGCTGATACTCCGTGGAGATGCCGAACAGAGTAGCAGCAAAGGCCTCCTGCAAGCAGCGAACACGATCTTGGAAATCGTCTTCGTTGCCCCAACAGTCCACGAGGAACTCGAAGAATCGATTAGCCCTCGATGCGAGTTCGGGCTTGTATTCAAACGGAAGGGTGAAGGTCGCTCCGTACTTGGCCGAGTGATCGAGGACCACAAGGTCTTCACCAACCCAACCATTCGCGAAGTTAATCCCCGTTTCGTAGGCTTCGGTAAGGGGCTTGCGACACATACGTTCGAGGACTTTTGTGACGCTGGCGTAATCGTTATGTCGCTGAACAAGCTTCGATCCTTTAACATTGTTGGCAATCTCCATGTAGATGTCTTCATGAGGCATGTGCTTGAAGCACGAGCCGTTCCATTGCCAGAAGCGATCCTTATCGAACCGGAGTTCTCCGATCCGTTCGATCTGTTCCAGCACCGTGCGAGCGATGGTTTCATGGTCTTCCCAATCCTCACCACCCTCAGCTTCCCGCTTGGCAGTCTTGTAGCCCTGCAGAAGGTCGGCCTTGCCGAACTTGAGGTCGTCGCTACCAGCAGTCTTCTGAACGAAGCCGATCAGGGCACGGAAGTCCATTTCCGAGAACTTATCATCCTTCGCCACAAGCGAAAGCAGTTCCTGAACCCGAGCCATAGCCCAGTCATCATCGTGCGGACGTTCCTGAATCTTGCCCGAGAGCCAATCACGAGCCTTCGTTACGGTCCAGCGAGAAACTTGGTTCTTCTCACGAATGAGCTTGATGGTCTCGTTCTCTTCCCACTTCTCGTCGAGGTCGGCATCCCAACCTTCCGGAAGCGACTTACCCTTCTCAAGGTCCTTGACCAAGAACTCAAGCAGCTTGGCCACACCTTTGCCGGGGTCCATGTTGTCGCCCGAAACCGAGGCAGTGTAAGTACGAACCCAGTGGGTCATCTGCTCGATAGCGTCAGCAAGACTGAACTGAGCCGACTTGTCCATGCCGAGAACGACACGAGCAAGGTAGCCAGCATGACGAATCATCTGAACGTCGCGTTCACCCTCAGGCACAACATCAACGGGACCCGAGCGAGTACCCTTGTTGACCTTGAAGCCCTTGTCGCCAAGAAGCTCACGAAGCTGCTGGTCGATGTCGTTCGGCAGAGCGACGATCTTGTCCATCACCTCATACAGGTGGTTGTCAGCAGTGTAGGGCCGCTTGGTGTCAGGGTGAATTGACGGCGGAACAACCATCTGGTTGCCCATGCCGAGAAATTCGAGGATCATGCCACCTTCTTCGCCACGCAGTTTGAAGTTGCGCTGGCCCGACCACTTGTAGATCAGACCCATACCCTTGGCACCCACGCGGGTCCACGGCGTCGGCGGAAGAATGTCGAGGATGGCCGCGATCAGGTCTTCGTCTTCGGTATCGATGTCGATAGCGCAGAGACCCGAGGCAGCACCAAAGGGGAGACCGATGTTATGGTTCGGGTAGGCCTTGACCCACATCGCCTTCTCAAGGTCGCTGGGCTGCTGAGTGCCGTAGCGGGTCCAGTCGGGAAGGATCGGAGCCTTACCGGCACCCTTCTCGGGAGAGTCGAATGGCTTGAGCGGAATGACAGGCAGACCTGCTGCCCAGTACTGGGGTGCGTGTGTTGCAAAGATAGTCACAATTATTCCTCTGTTTTGTATTCGTCGAGTTTCTCGATAACTCGAAGTCGGGATTCTTGGGGAAGTTCTGCTTCCATCATCTCAATGACGGTGGCCATGAACTTGTCCACCTTGTTGATGTTGCTGATCCGCTCTTTCATTGAGAGAATCTTTTCGATCAGAGCAGCGTGGGTCTTAACCACCTGAATCTGTTCGTGAGGCTCAAGACCTTTAACGTTCTTCTTGAGATCATTGATGTATCCACGAAGCTCGTCGAACTCTTTCTCAAGCTCGGTCATTGAAATCATGCCGTTCTTCTTGGGACGGCCAACCTTGCCTTTTTGCGCTCCAGGCTCTATAGTAGCCGCTGCTACAGGATCGGGGATGAAGCTCTTTAGCAGTTCCCGAGTCTTCCTGTCGTAGGGGGCAATGCGCCCGTCGAGATACTTTGGATCGTTTTCTGCCTGCTCAACGACATTCTTGATCTTCTCAAGCTCCGTCAAACTAATGGCGGGATATTTTTCCATACCAGTTGTAATTCCTTGCGCGGTTGAACGAGGATCGATATACACAGACCAATATCACCCGTCAACCCGCGCGCGAAAAAATAGGACAAGTTGCAAACTTACTAATATGAAACTGTTTTCCGAGCTACATAAACAGGCCAGCACGAAGTTTCTCGCAGCAGGCGACGAAGTCCCTATTGGCGACTGGTTGAAGGAACACACGACTCTTAGCCGTAAGCCGTTCGACTTTAGCCGCTACCCATTCCAAGAGCGGATTGCCAACGACATGCACCCAAACATGTCGGTGATCAAGTGTTCTCAGATTGGGCTTGCGCTGTCACTGGACACTCCCATTCCGACGATAGATGGCTGGACTACTATGGGCGAGGTTCAAGTGGGCGATACTCTTTTCGATGAACAGGGAAAGCTTACGAAGGTCACTTTCAAGTCTGAAATCTGGTATGGCCGAGACTGCTTTGAGATTGAATTCGATGATGGAGAGGTCGTGGTGGCAGACTCAAGCCATCGCTGGAATGTAAAAACTCACAGAGGCCCATTCAATTCTGCTGGGGTGTTCCGAGGCAAGGGGAGACCTCCGAAGACTGACGGCTACTCACATGAAGGGGTTGTTGACACAAAGTTCTTGTTTGAAAACTTTGAGAAAGCGAAGTTTTACGTTCCAAACACCAAGGCCCTCGCCGGGGCGGATACCCCGTTGCCTATTGATCCGTATGTTCTCGGAGTCTGGCTGGGAGATGGATGTCGCCACTCGGCCACCATCACAGTTGGTGACCAAGATCTGTCCGAAATGCGTCAACTTTTTTCGGACAGAGGATACGACCTAGTTTTCTCTAGCGAAATCCAGTATAGAGTTCCTGAACTTTATCGCTCTCTGCGAGAACAAGGTCATATTGGGAAAAAGGTTGTCCCGAACTCATATCTCAGAGCTTCCCCCTACCAACGCTTGGAACTTCTTCGAGGCCTGATGGACTCGGACGGGAGCATCACTAAAAAAGGCAGGGCCTCCTTTCATAATACAGAGCCTGAACTTGTTCGTGCAGTTGTTGAGCTAATGCGTAGTCTCGGTATGAAGCCTAGAATCCGCTGGAGAAAGCCGAATGGCTCTGGATTCGGGGGAAAGCTTCCGATTGCTGAGGTCTCGGTAATGGCTCACGACATTCAGCTGTTCAATCTTGAGAGAAAGGCTGAGAGACAAGGAGTGGCTGAGGAACGAAAGAGATTCACTCGTAACAGGACGATTGTTCGAGTTGCCGAGGTTGATTCTGTTCCAACCCAATGCATTACCGTCGATTCACCTAATCACCTGTTCCTTTGTGGCGAGGGTATGATTCCTACCCACAATACCGAGGTTCAGGTCCGTAAGTTCCTCGCGTTTCTTCGACGCATGAACGGTGTCTCGGGGATTTTCACCCTGCCGACCGAGGACATGTATAAGCGTGTCTATACCACCCGTATCTCGCCGATTCTCAAGAACGACGACGTGTTCAACCCACCGATGGTCGATAAGCCTGTCCGTCGTCAGGACCTCATTCAGATCGGAGATAGCTGGGGGTACATCACGGGCTGTAACGAAGGTCCCGCTACCTCGATTCCTGCCGATATTCTTTTCCACGACGAACTCGACCTGTCCGACGAGGCCATGATCGGTCTGTTCCAGTCGCGTCTGCAGAACTCGGACTACAAGATCACTCAAGCGTTCTCTACCCCGACCTATATGGGCTTCGGCGTCGATAAGAACTTCGCCCTGACTGACCAGTTCCACTACCTTGTCCGCTGTGAATCGTGCAACCACCACCAGTTCCCCTTGTTTGAACACGAGTGGGTCCACCTGCCCGACCTCAACTTCGAGGTAGACAAGCTCGTGGATATGACGCCGGAACAAATCACTGGCCTGAATCTAAAGGAAGCATACGTCAAGTGCTGCAAGTGTGGCTCGCGACTCGACCTGCACAACCCCGAGTTGCGCGAGTGGGTCGCTAAGCACCCAAGCAAGGACAACTTCCGTGGCTATAAGGTCAACCCGTTCTCGACCGACCGTATCTCGCTGGAATATATTTTCAAGCAGCTTGCCAAGTACAAGCTGAACGAGAACGAGAAGGGCTTCCACAATACCGTGCTGGGCGAACCCTACAGCCCGGCTTCGGCCCAGATTCCAGAAGAGTCCATCAAAGGATGCTTGGCCTCACACGGTAGAGAAATCGAAACCAGTGCTGCCGCATTCTTGGGCATCGATATGGGCGCTATCTGTCACCTGACGATTGTCGGGGAACACACCGACGGTAAGGACCCTTGGTTCCTGTTCAAGACCTGTCACGCTTCGCAACTTCATGCCACTATCGCGGAACTGCGCAAGAGGTACAACATCGTTCAGATGTGCGCTGACCGATACCCCTACACTCCGGAGGTGGACGCCATCCGTGAGAACACGATGGGGACCATGATGCCGATTGCCTATGAAGGCAAGGCCATCCTCGCACCCAAGCGAGACGAAGCAGGCAACATGATCTACTACGCCGCTAATCGTACTTTCGCACTCGACATGGTGCGCACAAGTATTGTGAATGATGCGGCGGTTATTGGTGGTTACACTTCACATAAAGACACTTTGATGGCACACTTGCGGGATATGGTTCGGGAAGAAACTCCCGAGAAAGAGCCGAAGTGGGTCAAGTTGAACGGCAATGACCACTTCTTTCACAGCATGGCTTTTGCCTTGCTAGCCCGACGAGTAGCAGAGCATATCTTTTTGCATAATTTGAACGATACTGCTATGACGCTGTCTATTCTTGGGCTGGATATGGGCAAGAACAATGACCCGACTGACAGGTTTAGAAATAAGGACGTAAACAAGTATGGCTTTGGTAGATAGCTTCCAGTTCATTCTTCCGAAGAAGAAGAACAAGGCCGGAGGCACAGCAGCAACACCGGGGTACAACCCTAACGAAACAGCACTCTCGGTTCCGGGTTACGATGAACATCGCACGAGTCTATTTGATTCTCGTCTCGCAGATGATAGCCGAACTCTCCTCGACCGACTGGTCCGTCATGACCCCGACGTCTCCTCAGCTATCTTTGCCTACGGAACCATCGCTAGCTCCGCAAACCTAGTGGTCACCGCCTACGATCAGAACGGAGAGCTTTCCCGAGACGGTATCGAACTGGCAAACAACATCATGACTCGCCTGTTCACGGCGAATGACTACACGCTTGGGTACAATGCCAAGTCTGCTCGCAAGAAGTTCTTTGACGATCTTCGGTACAGCACCATGCTCCGAGGAGCCATTGGCTTTGAGCTAGTCTACGACAAGTCGATGGAGCCGTATGAGCTTCGCAACGTCGATATGGCCAGTATCGAGTGGGAAGAGAAAAAGCCGGGTCAGTATGTACCGATGCAGAAGGTGACGGGTTCGCAGGACCTGATCAACCTGAACATCCCTACATTCTTCTCGACCAGCTTCCACCAGAACCCGTCGAGTGTCTACAGCTACTCGATGTTTGTTTCAAGCATCAATACGATTGCTGCTCGTACTCAGGTCATTGAAGAACTCTACAACATCATGCGTATGACGGGCTATCCCCGCATCGATGTGACCGTTCTCGAAAGCGTCCTCATGGCGAACGCACCTGTCGGCCTTCGTAATGATCCGAAGCAGCGCCAGCAGTTCGTCAATCAGCAGATCGCAGCCGTTCGCAGCACTTTCTCTGACATCCGCCCAGACCAAGCCTTCGTTCACACCGATGCGGTCACCGCCGGAATGATCAACGAGAAGAACCCCGGTGCCAGCCTGCAGATCGCCGAGGTTATCGAGACCTTGGACGCTCAGAATCAGGCCGCTCTCAAGACTATGCCCTCGGTTGTGGGTAAGGGTGGGGATGGTGATACTGCCTCGACCGAGAGCCGTCTGTTCGCCATGAACTGTGACAGCCTGAATGAGACAGTTGCCTCGCTCCTGAGCGAAGCCCTGACCCTTGCGGTGCGTATCGCAGGATTCCAAGGTCACGTTCACGCCTACTTCACTCCTATCGAGCTTCGCCCGGTGCTTGAGCTTGAGCCGCACCTGACCATGAAGCGTTCGCGTCTGATGCAGGACCTCTCGCTTGGAGCGATTACTGACGATGCGTACCACCTCGACATGTATGGCCGTCTTGGCCACGCCGGGGCACCGGAGCTTTCAGGCACGGGCTTCCTTGAACAGCAGTCGGTGGACGTTGAGGCAGATAGAGTCAGCCCGAACGACGACCCTAATGGCCGAGGCCAAGTGAGCGAAGGCGGGCAGAACGCCAAGTCGAATAGAACCAAGTCCGGAGAGGTTTAACATGGTTAGCTTGAAACTTTATTTCAAAGAGGGTATTGGAGGCTGAAATGAAAGAACTGAATAAGACCCCATTTATTTCAGCCCTGCTACAGGCAGCGGTAGGTGAAGGCGTAGATACGTCTGACCTTCGTGTGTACGAAGTGCGGGCAACCAGCACCGTGGCCCTGCGAGGTAAGGGCGGAACGGTCTTTGATCGTGCCAAGATCAGCCCGAACACAATCGCTCAGCTTGCTCAGCGCGTCAACAATGACCCCATCCCGCTGATGATGGACCACGATATGCGTGGCACACCTTACGGGAAATTTTTCTACGCCGAGTCCATCCCGATGGAGAACGGTGAGACCGAACTTCGCGGGTATCTCTATGTAGACTCGTCCGAAGAAAAGATCATCGTGAAGCTCAACAGCGGATCGATTGATGAAGTATCGATTCAGTTCCTTTCTGAAAAGATGCTTTGCTCGGAGTGTGGCTTCGATTACATGGAAGCTGCTGCCGAGGGCGATTACATGCCGTTTATTCGTCTCGAATGTGATGAAGGGCACGAAATCGGCAAGAACGGAGTGCATACCAACCTCGTTGGTGTGCAGGATGTAGTAGAACTTAGCTTGGTTAGTCGTGGTGCAGCAAAAAATTCCAAGATTATTGCTCCATCTGATGCTAAGTTGGGTCAAGAAGCTCAAAGACTTGCTGCGGCGGGAGTTGAGTTGAACAACATTTATTGCACCGCCAGCGCAGGTGACCAAGGAGAAGAAGAAGTGGACTTTAAGGAACTTACAACGAAGCTGAGTGATCTGACCGACGACAAGATCAATCTGACTACTCAGCTTAACGCTGCCAACAGCGACAAGGAGCGGCTGGAAGCGGAACTGAGCGGCGCTCAGGAAACCGTTACGGCGCTTACGACCGAACGCGATGATCTGCAGGCAAAGCTTGACGAACAGGCTGTCGGCGGAATGTCGGAGGAACAGACTACGGCGCTGAATACCTTGATTGGTAAGCAGTACGTTGCCCTCAAGGCTCTTGATGGTGATACCGATGCAGCCGTTCTTGAAGATGTCCCCGCAATGGTGGACTACATCACTGGCAACGAGACTCGCCTGAGTGCGCTGATCCCCGCTGGTGGAGTTTCGCAGGGTGCCTCGGACGACGAGGAAACCGAAGAAGAACGCGCTAAGCGCACAGCAGAAGCACGGTTGAAGGCAACTGCCGACAGCTTCCGCTCGAAGAACTAAGGAGTATATAGAATATGGCTTTCAATACGAATCAGGTAGTGCTTGATGGTTTCACACAGCACGACTTCGCGTTCACCATGTTCCTTAAGGCGGGCCACGGCCTGACCGACGATGAACTGATTGGTCGCGCAGTTACGCTGGACACCACTGCAGACGCTACTGTTGAAGTGGCTGGAGACGGTGATGCTGTCTACGGTCGAATCTTCCAGGTAGAAGATCGTTCGCAGGAAGGTGTCGTGACGGTTACCGTCGAGACTCGCTTCCGCAAGCGTCTCAAGAAGGCGTCGGGAACGACTATGGCCCGTGGCGACACGGCGGTTGGTGCAGGCGACGGTCTCGTGAAGTCCGCTGCTGCTGCTGACGCAGCCAAGAACGTTGTTCTGTCGGTGGCCAGTGAATACGTCATCGTAGAACAGTAAGAAAGATAACAGGAGAATACCAAAATGAACTTTAAGCCTACTACAGAGCTTACTGCAAACCGTCGCCCTGTAGATCAGGTTGTCGGTGCGCTGATGAGCGACAACGGCGCTGAGTCGCAGGAAGCTGGACTCAAGCTGATGGCCTCGGCCAAGGAGTATGGTCTCAACGTCTCGGACTACCTGCGTCTCGCAGTTGAACCCGAAGGCATCGCGGCTGAACTTGGCATGGATGGCTATGAAGCTACCAAGGTATTCCTTGGTCTGCCTACCCGTGATGACTACCGCAACGCGGTGACGCTGCAGGCTGCTGCCGACGCGTTCGCTTCGTACCGTGGTGTCCGTGCCCTCTTCCCCGAAGTGATCGACGATGTCGTTCAGTGGAAGTACCGTCAGACGGAGTTTGAAACTCCCGAAGCACTCGTTGCCCAGAGCCGCACCATCAACGGTACGGAATTGATCACGACCGTTGTTCAGGACTCGGAAGAGGACTACGAACGTTACGGCATGATCGGTGAAGGTGCCCGCATCCCGGTGTGGAGCATCAAGGCCAGCGACCAGTCGGTCAAAATCTTCAAGTTCGGCGTTGGTCTGGAATGGACCTACGAGTTCGCTCGTCGCGCCAGCCTCGACCTCGTGACTCCGTATGTCATGCGCGCCGAGAAGGCTACGAAGATGGCCCAGACCGCTACGGCTTACTCGCTGATGATCAACGGTGACGGTGTTCATGGCGCTGCCCAGACCCGTAACGCTTCGGACGTCGAAAGCGACAATGGCCTTGACGTTGGTACGGTTGCCGCAGGCAAGATCAACTGGGAAATTCTGACTGCGTGGCTCGTTGAGCGCGCTAAGTCGGGTGCCCCGATTGACACTGTCGCAGGTAACTGGGATACGTATCTCCAGTGGCGTCTGATGTTCGCGAAGCCCTCGGTTTCGGAAGGTCTGACCCAGATGGAAATGCTCCAGCGCGCAGGCGTTTCGGCGGCTCAGGCTAACCCTGGTCTCGACCTGAACATCAACTTCGCCCTCGTTTCGGACGCGGCCTCGAACCAGCTTCTTGGCTTCTCGAAGAACGATACTCTGGAAGAGTTGATTGAAAACGGCTCGGACATCGAGGAAAGCGAGCGGGTGATCAAGAACCAGCGCGTGAACCTGTACAGCACGAAGAACGCAGGTTACCGCCTGATCTTCGGTGATACTCGTCAGATTCTGAATCTCGACGCGATCAGCTAATCCCCAACAAGGGCGGGGCTAGTCCCCGCCCTTTTTCTATCAGGAGGCCATGTTGGCAGAAGAAAAGAAAGCACCCGCCAAGAAGCAGGAAGCTCCGAAGAAGGAAGCTCCTACGAAGGCAGCATACCCACAGAAAGAAGCAGAGACAATCACCGTTCGCGCAGCCGACGGTACTCAGCTTTATGATCCCGTAACTCGTACTCTGTACAAGGACGACAAGGAAGGTACGAAGGCTCGTGCCTTTGACCAGTTCGTCGTAACCAACCTCAAGCGTGGAAAGCTCAAGGAAGTCAAGTGATCGAAGCTGGTAAGCGTTTCCGTCATCTAGTCCAGTTCAACTCTGGTGCGCCTACCAGCGATCTTACCTATACCCTTCTTCGCTCCGACGGCAGCACAGTCTTGACGGAGACTGTGCCTGTCGCATCGGGACAACTCAGCTATCTTATCGAAATCCCCGGCGGAAGCAACACGGTTTCCACTGGGCTGTTCGAGGAACTTACCCTCGAATGGGATTACACGACCGCTACCGAAGCGATCCTTGATTCCCTTTCCTACACAGTTCATGCCTCCATCGGGTTCCCCGCAACCCGTGAAGGCGTTCGCCTACTACTAGGGGTGGACAAAGATGAATTGCCCGACGAAGAAATCAATCTCTTCCAAGCCCTTATGGCTTTCCGATCATACGTGGGGGAAGACATCGATCTGAGCGTCTACCAGAATACTGGTGGGTTCGAGGAGTATAAGATCAAGAGAGCTATCGAGGCTGTAGCAGCCTTGGAAGTCTTCAACACGATTCAGATTCGTCTGCCTAAGAAGTATGACAGCGGCACAAGCGCCTATGAGCGGTGGAATACCGTGGACTGGGATGCCATCCGAGCCGCCCTCGAAGGGCACGTTGCTGCAGCTTACACCCTGCTCGATCCGACAGCAGACGCCTACCCATTGGTTGACATTTTCGTCCTGTCTGATAGAGGTCCTGACGCTATCACAGGAGAATAACACATGGCTAATAGCCGTTTTGACCTTCCAACCGTTTACGCTAATCTGGTTGGGGCCGTAACCGATGTTGTCGCGCAGGCAAAGGCCCAAGAAATCAGCCCCGACATAGAGTACATTTCTTGGGACGCTCGTCAGGAAGTCAATGAACTCCCCAACGTTGATCTAATTGGTCTCGCCGATTGGACTTACGCAGAGAACGACGATCACCGCCCCGACATCGAAATGGCCATCGTGCTTTCGGTTGTTCGTGACCAGCACTTGTTCAGAGAAGCAGAGATTCTCGAACTCGTTCGCAAGAAGTGCATCATCGATAGCGGACGCACTCCAGAGTTTCGTGTGTGGAACGTTTACGACGACGACAACAATCCCTTTGCTCAGCTTCAAGTAACCAGCTTCGAGGTCCTCCCCTCTGGCGAATCCGAGGCTCGTACTGTGCGCAGCATCGGCATCAGCCTCAAGCGAGTGGACCTTGCAAAATAACGACGTCAAGCTCAACATCAACCTGACCTTTGGCAACCGAGGGAGTGCTAAGCAGTCTCTCGGTGACGCCATTGGTATGGCTGTTGAGCAGGTAGGCTTTAGAGCCGCCAGAAACCGACAGAGAAAACTACAGGCAAACCTCCAGCGAGACTTCGCTCCCGTCGTCGAGCGAGAGCTAATGAAGATGGCCAGAGACGTAGCCCGCATGGGTGTCGGGATTGCCAACTACCGGAACCCACCGGATGGTGTCCTTAGCATTGACGGCCCTGTGGCCGAAGCTATGCGAGGCCAGAGCGGGTCCATGTCTATCTCAAGCATGACGGGGCAGTGGGCTGTCAGAACCAAACCCTACATGAAGTGGAAGTTCAAGAAGTATGGAACCCGCAAGTGGTTCAAGAATACTGGACGACTGCAGGAACAGCTTGGTAAGGTCGGGACCTATCGCAGTGCCTACGGCCCGATCAGCATCACATTCAAACCCACCAGTCTGAGAAACACCTCAGGGGCTGTGTCCAGTCTCGGACGAGCCTCGGGTGGTCAGTCCACCAATATCATGATCGGCAGGCTTGAAGTTAAGCCTCTGAGACGCCTATCGTTGGGAGACCTACCCGGCATTGGCCAGAAGGCTTCATATAATCCCTCGCTGATGAACCCACTAGCCGCCTCGGTGCGGAACAAGCTTGTGGGCAAGACCTATCGGCCCGTGATCGAGCCGTTCCTCAGCTATTACATGGGAAGAAAGATTCCAAACGCGGTGTATCACCGCCTTGAAAAGAGTTTAAGCTAGGACTGCACCCCAGAGACCCTGGAATTCATGAACTTCAATGACGGTCTCGCCATTGATTACGTCATTGCGAAACAGAGGCTCGTTGGTAATCAGCCTACCCTTCTCGTTAGGGATGCGAAGCTCTCGGTCGAACGCTTCCTGTAGTGGTTCGTAGCTGGCGTAAATCTCGACAGGATCACCCAACGCACCTTCCTTAGGAAGACCGGTGCGAGCGTCAGTTCCTGACGAACTACGACGACGAAGACTGGCCACCGTAGTGGCTTGGTAGAGCTTGAAAGCACGGAACGGATCGCCCATAGAAGTCTCACTTGGTGAGAACCACGCGACCATGTACTTCATACCTTGGGGGCTTTGGATAACCATGCCACCCTTGAGAGGAAGGTTGACGTCAACCTTCAAAATGCGCCGAGGGGCCACCCAATCAATGGTTGACCCCTCGGAAAGATCGATGTCTTCAAGAGCGCCGCAAAACTTGCCGCTGCCCTTATCAATAACGTCGAACTGGATATCAAATTTCTGTCTTGTTGCTCTCATTGCGCACCGAAAAATTGGTTCAAACTTGTGACCGCATCCTCGGTGGACCTCATGTCATTGACCTTGACGGCATTAGACTTAGAGTCTCCACCAAATGCTGCTGAGAGAATCTTTACCATAGAGTAATGCTGCTGTAAATGTCCTACAGTAGCCTCACCAAGACGAACCCGCAATTTGTATGTCACATCGTACCATACCTCATTGCGGGCTAGTTCTTGATACTGACTGGGATTTATTCCGTAGGCCCAGCAGATTTGGTCGTCGTCGGAGAGGGATTCGAACCACTCTCGGAAGGGTCGAAGGACTTCATCATCTTCTCCATGTCCGGATACTTTGCGACCGCCGCCTTCATCTTCTCGGCGGTTTTCATAAAAAAATACGTGACGTGTTCCATAGTCCACGCCAAGATATCCTCAACATCGAAGAAGTCGATTTCCAAGTCACCCACAGGGATGAGGTCTTTCAGGTCCTCAATTGGCTTGTCGTTATCCGTCAGAAGACGGCGAACGATCAGGTCTCGGGTGTCTTGGTCCGCGAGGATTCGAGGCAGAGCCTCCTCCGGAGTACCCACGTAACGTAGAATATCGTTAAGCATAAGGTATGACATCTTGAGTTCAGTACCGTCTTCGAGTTTAAGCGTCTTCTCAGGACGTTTTGATTGTGCCACTGGCCAACTCCTTTAGCCGTTGTTCGGGGATGAGTTCGAGAATAAACTCGCTAATAGCGGACTCCTTGTCTCCAGTAACTCGTAGTCCATTGTTGAGCAGGGAAGTAACTGCGGCGTTAATCGACGGCAGTTCCCGGTCCAACGCATATTGCGACACGGCTAGGTAGAGGTCCTCAGGAATCCGAATGCTCAGGGTCTTAACCTGCTGTTTCGGTTTTTCTTGGTTCATGTTGCTTCCCTTCGCATTTTATCCTATACAAGTCAAGCAGAATTTGCAGAGAGTTTAACAATATAGGAAGTTTCAATGGCTGACGTTAAGAACCCGAAGTTTGTGATCGGTAACGCCACTGTTATGATCGCTCCGTATTCGGAAGATGCTTTCGCCCTGAACCCAACGGATCACTCTGTTGGTATGGTGAAGGCTGTTACGATGGAGCAGCAGTCGGACCAGATCATGCTAAAAAACGGTATCCAGCAGCTTACTGTTGATACCCAGAAGTCGAACGTCAACATGACGACGACTTTCGAAGGATATGAATTCGACGCCCGCAACCTGACGTACGCGCTGGGTATTGCTGGCTCGACCGTTAAGCGCCTCCGTGGTACGGTTGATGCCGACGCCGCTGCTGATGCGACTACGCTGAGCATCGCCTCGGCCCCTATCGCAGGTGACGCAACGACTGGTATCGATGACCTTGGTGACATCCCTAGCGGTGCCACCCTGATCATTCAGAATCCGGACCAGAAGGATGAAGTCTACGTTGTAGCAACGACTGCAGCAACAACCGGCACCGGCCCGTTTGATGCGACTGTCGAAGCTCTTCCCGCCGCTGTTAAGGCAGGCTGGACGGTGTGGATCGTGAACGAAATCGCAACCGGCTCGTTCGAGCAGGACGATTACTTCTGCGCGAAGATTGTCGGAACCCTGTCGGCGAATGACGAACCGATTGTGGTCGTGATTCCGAAGTTGAAGATCACGCGTGGTTTCAACCTTGCGTTCAGCGAAACGGACTACAGCAACCTGCCGTTCGAACTGTCTCCGATTGTGATGACTCGTTCAGAAGAAACGGCGAAGGTTCTGGACAATCCTCGTTATGCTGGTCTGAGCCGTGCGCTCGCCAAGGCTTACGCTGGCGGTTGACCACTTCAACCCTTGAAAAAAGTGAAAGGCCCCTGTATAGCTACAGGGGCCTTTTTCTATGGAACTGTGAGTAACAATGGCAGACAAACAAGTTGATGCAAATGTAGGCGTAAACATCACCCCGAAGGGGATGGAAGGCGCTATCAACGGTGTAAATGCCAAGCTAGACGAGTTCCTGTCCAAGATTCGCGCCGCAGGTAAGGCCAGCGATCAGCAACTTAAAGCTTTGGCCATCCAGGCCAAGAGACTTCAAACACTGCAGGGTGCTGCAGGCACTAACTTCTTTGGCGGTACTTCACGTGGTCTTGAGACCTTGGGCGAACGAGCCAGAGCCTTCAACGGATTCCAGCGCAGTATCGACGCCTCGGCCAACTCGATGGGCGTCCTGCGTAATCGTGTCCGAGAAGCGAACAAAGAAATCGGTCAGATGATCCAGAAGGGCGGTAAGCCCGAGAGTGTTCAGTATCTGAACGCTGACAATCTGGAACGATCTGCCAAGGCTTACAGCAAGGTGACCAACGAGGTCGGTCAGCTTCGCAGCCGTATCTCGCTGCTGGGCAACGATGGCCGTCAAGCCTTTGCCCCGATGCTGGCATCCCTCGAAGAACTGGATCGTAAGAACGCTAAGCTCTTTGCGAACCCGTCAGCCACCAACTTCGAGGGTGCCACTTCTCAGATGCAGCGTCAGGTACGTATCCTGCGAGAGCAGGTAGGTGTACGAGAACGCCTTGAAGCCAAGAGTCGTCTAAATGTTCAGGCCCTTCGAGAAGAGGGTCTGCAGATCATGAACAACACTCGGTTGGAGCGAGAAGCTCTGGCCGCACGTATGGTTCGTCAGGGAGAAACTTCGCTCAAGAATCGTGAGCTTATCGGAGCCGAAGGTGCGTATCGTCGCCTCACCGATCTAACTACCCGACTGGCCAACCAGACTAATTACGCAAACTTGGCCAAGAAGCAGCTTAACGCTGAGCTTGCCAAGCCTGTTGAGCAGCAGAACGCTGCCCGTCTCCAGCAGTTGATCGACCGCCACAATATCCTACAGCGCGAGATTGGCGAGACGATTGCTCTGCGTAACCGAGAAGCCAAGCAGAGCAACGCCCAGAAGGGCGGGTTCTTCGCTGGTCTCAAGACCGCACCGGGTAACCTTCTCAGCGAAGAGGGTGGAGGCATGTACGGCGCAGGGCAGCTTGTTGGTCGCGTTGCCAGCTATGCTGTAGCCGCCGGAGCCATCTACGGCCTGATCTCTTCGATCCGCTCTGGCGTCTCTTTCGCCATTGAGTTCGAAGACGCCCTTGCCCAACTGCAGGCTGTTTCCGGCTCGACTGCTACCGAAATGGAGCGTCTGAGCGACGAGATTATTGACGTCTCGAAGAACAGCGCCAACAGTGTTCTAGAACTGACCAAGTCCGCTACGGTGATCGCCCAGGCCGGTTACGCCGGTCAGGAAATCGGTCTCCTGCTTGAGAACGTAGTCAACCTCTCGGCTGCGGCTGGCTCGACTACCGACGAATCGGTTGACATTCTAACCTCGGCACTGGGATCGTTCCAGCTTGCCGCTAGCGAATCTACTCAGGTTACCGACGCGTTGGTTGCTGCCCTGAACGACTCGAAGTTGTCGGTTAATCAGGTCCAGCTTGGTCTGCAGTACGTGGGTGCTACCGCTCGACTGAACAACATCACGTTCAACGAACTGGTCTCAACTCTGGGTGCTATGGCCGACGCCGGTATCCGCAGTGGTTCAACCATGTCTACTGGCCTTCGTCAGATGCTTGTTGACTTCCTCGATCCTTCGGAGAAGCTGGTGGCTCAGCTACAGAAGGTTGGACTGACCACGAAGGACATCGACGTTAAGGTTCTGGGCCTCAACGAAGTTCTTCGTCGTCTGCAGGAAAGCGGTTTCCAAGCCTACGGCTCTCTCGAAACCCGAGCCGCTGCTGCCTACGCTGTTCTGAGCAGCAACATCGACAATATCGAAAAGCTGGAAGCTGCCACCCTTCGCCAGAATGCTGCGAGCGAAGCTGCTGCCGACCGTCTGGATTCTCTCAGCGCCAAGTGGCAAATCCTGATGAACACCTTTGGTGAAACCGGGAAGATTCTCGGGGATGCTTTGCTTCCTCTGACTAAGATTTTCGTCACAACCCTGACCGGGCTGCTGACCATCGTTAACAATCTTCTGCGTCCGATTGGTGCGATCATCGAATTTGTGACCACTCTCGGAAAGTCTTATCGTGACTCAGGCATTGAAGCCGAAGAATTCAAGGAACGTCTGCGGGATTCTGGACTGACTGCCGAAGAAGCAGACGCAGCCCTAGAGTCGCTGGGAGATTCGCTTGATGATGTCGAGACAGCCTCGAAGGATGCCAACGCTGAGCTTGCGAGCTTGCAGGAACAGGAGTCTACTCTTCGCACCGAGACCGAGAAGCTGATCCTTCGTCAGGACGAAATGGCAGGCGCAAACGGTGATCTTACCGTTACGACCGAGGCTGTTCGTAATGAAGTCAATAATTTGGCTGCGCGTTTCCCTGGTCTGCGAGAAGAGTTCGCCAAGACCGAGGGGGGTGTCGCCGGTCTGATCAATGCCATGCGTAACCTTGAGATTCAGGCTATCCGCACCATCGCTACCCAAGCTCGGGTGACCATGCAGACTGAGCAGCTTCGAATTGACGAAGCGAACGAGACCGCGAGCGGCACCTACGCCGGTCTGACCGGACGCCTCCGCTGGATGATGAACCAAGGTCGGGCACTGAATGGTGGATCGAAGAAGGAGCTACAGACTCTTCTCAACCATGTTCAGAATCGTCGTTGGGACCGAGCTACCGACCTGTTCAACTCGTCGGACAACTCCCAGATCACGGGGGACTATCGTCTCAAGCAGTTCTTTAGAGAAGTAACTGGCTTCCGTGCCAACTTTGAAAGCGGCGTAGCTCGCAGAGATTCTGCACAACAGGAAATCGACAGAGCTAATTTCCTTCTTTCCGATGACGGTCGTCGCATCATGGACAGCACCTATAGCAACCAACGAGGTGTCCGCACCGCCTCGCAGGGCAGCGACCAAGATCGTGCTAATGCTGCTGCTCAGCTTCGCTCCGATATCTCTACTCTAGAAGATTTGGGCAAGAAGTACAAGGATAACAATGCTGCTCAGGGAGTGATCGATTCCGCCATTGCCAGCAAGCGAGCTACCTTGTCTCAGCTACTCCCCGACGAAGAACAGCAGAAGAAGAAAACAGGCGGTGGTCGCCGTTCGGCTGCTCGTCGGGAGCGAGAACTTGACCGCATTAATGCTCGTATTCAAAAGGAGCAGGTTGAATACATGCAGGAGCTTTATGAGAACACCCTCGATTCTTTCGAGAATGCTCCGACGCTTGAAGAGATACCTGACCTCATGACCACTCTGGATCGTCAGCTTAATGCGTGGATCGATGGAGAAACCGAACTGGCAGTGGACCAGATTGAGGCCATGAACCCGACAAAAGAACAGCGTACCAAGATGCTGGAGACCGCCTCGCGTAAAGCCGAGGAACTTCGCCGCGAACAGGTCAACAAGATCGCCGACCAGCTTGGTGCCGTTGTTACCAACTACATGGATGCCACAGTCGAGGGCATTGAGGATGCTTTCGAGGCGTCGATGCGTTCTCCTGAGCGAACACTGGCACTTGCCCAAGCCCGAGTATCGGGTCTCAGCAACCCTATCGGCAATCAGAACACTCCGGATTATATGCGTACTGTCATGCAGCGTCGTTCTGACATTGCTCAAGACAACAAGAACAAGGCCGAGATACAGGCTAACGAGCGTCGTATTCAAGAATACATGGAACTGGCTCGTAAGGTTCGTGAGGACAAGGAAGAGATCGAGAATCAGCTTGAGTCTATGCTGATCCGTCAGAGTCAGACTACCGACGATTCTTCGATGATCATCGTGACCGGTCAGATTGAACAGCAGCGGGTTGCCCTGCGGGATGTTCAGACTGAACTTGGTGACATTGACCAGAAGACTCAGGACCTGATCGACACCAACGCCGCTCTCAAGGCGAGCTACGATGTGCTGACAGAAGTACCGACGACGTTCGGCACAGGAATGAAGATGGCCATCGAGGCTGTTCAGTACGATATCGGGGCTGCAGATAGCCTCGGTCAGGAACTGATCAAGAACCTAGACCAGCCGCTTCGTGCTGTGCATGAGGGCTTCAAGGGATTCTTCTCTGACGTCATGAGCGGAACCGTAAGTCTTGGTCAAGCCTTTGAGAACATGGCTTCTCGCATCATCGACGCTATCTTGGAAATGGTAGCAGTCGCGCTGGCCAATCAGTTCTTCTCCCTGCTTGCGGGAGTTGTCGGAGGCGTTGCCGGTGGTGGTTTGGATCAAGGCATTGTCGGTCAGGGCCAAGGTGGCGGTGCCGTTTATGGCAACTGGCTCGGCCTATGGCGAGGAGGTGAAGTCCCGAAGAACTACTATGGCGGCGGAAGCATCACGGGCGGTCTGCCTACTCGTGACAGCACTCTGATCAATGCAGCTCAGGGAGAATACGTCATTCGTCGTCCTGCTGCCCAGAGCTTGGGTAAGGGCTTCCTTGATGCAATCAACGCTCGCGGGGCAAATGCCTTGAAGGATGCAGGACCTAGCATGAACATCATGGCTCCTAACAGCGCCCCGCCTGTGAACGTCTATGTTGTTGCCCCCGAAGAGAAGCCTTCAATGGGACCGAACGATGTCATTGCAACATTCAGCAACGATGTGCTAAAGGGTGGTGTGACCAAGAAACTAATCAAGAAGGTGGCAAGGGATGGCTGAGGCCGAGTTCAACTTTGAGTTCTGTCCTAATACTCGGACTGCAGAAACTATTGCTCCGGAGGAGCCGTCTATTCGTGACATGAACGGATGGGACTACACTCCTACTCCTGTTCTGCCCTACAGACGCAGGTTCAAAATCACACTCGAAGGACTCCGTTGGTACTTCAACAATGGAACTATCGACTACACAACCAATCCGGAATACAATGCAGGGGTGTTGGAGTCATTCTACACTGGGCATCGCAAGCACAAACCTTGGTTCTACAACCATGAGTGGTTGGGCGTTCTCAAGCTCCGCTTCGAGAATCCTGTAAGCGTTCCCAAAGCCTTGCCAAATTCTGGTGGTCTGCTAGAACCCCTTGAGATTATGGCAATTCATCATGACCCGAGCTACAGTTAATGACTGACGAAACTAACTTCGAAAATTCACAAGAACTGTCTCCCGATGCGGAGATTGTTCTTTATGAGCTTGTGACCCGCACCGGTGCCACTATCTTTTTCAAGAGCGGCCCACCTGTCGAGTATCTGGGAGACGAGTATGAGAGCGTTCCCTGTTCTCTGACTAGCGAGGCAAAAACCGCTGAGGGAAATCCAGAACGTCCAACGCTCAGCATCGGGGGCGACGACATTGATTTAGCCGCTCTCAAGCCTGCTCTGTTCTCGGGATATGTTGACGGCGGAACGCTAATCAAGTACACGGTCGAACTCGAAGACCTTCTGGGCAACGTAAACCAGAAGATCACTGCCAAGTATCGTATCAAGCAGATCAAGGACTATAATCGTTTCAACATCAACCTGATTCTCGGACGGTTCACTCCTTCTGCTCAGACCACGATTCCTTACAAGAAATACACAAGGCCCGCTTATCCCCATGTCAAACTTTGAGGTAGCTAAATTCGAAGGGAAGTTTTTCAACCTCGGTAAGCAGGATTGTTTTAGCGTGGTCGAGGGGTTCTATCTGGAGAACTTCGGGATCGAGATTCCTCCCTTCTCTCGTCCGAGTGACTGGGACCCTGAGACAGATAATCTGATCGAGAAGTACTGGCCATTGAGTGGCTTTGAAATGCTTGACGTTGACGAGCACTGGCCTCCCCGCCCTGCAGACATAATGGTCTGCACTGTAGGAGGTTCAGTCCCCAACCATTTGGTGATCTTCCTCGGAGGGAACGAAATCCTCCACCACAAGGTCAATATGATGTCTAGTCGAGAGACGATGCGCCCAGCGTGGCGTCGGTACACTTCGTACCTTTTGCGGCACCCAGACGTTCCCGACCTTCGAGAAAAGAAACCAACGCTTGAACTGAAAGAGGTTTACGATGAAGGACTTGTTTGATTATTACGAGGGTGAGCAAGAACGTTGCGGCCTGATTATCGACGGCGCAATTTTCGAAACCCCAAACGTACATCCTGACCCAAAGGAAGGATTTGAAATTGACGCCGCAGATGTTGTCCGCTATATCGACCAAATCGAAGGCATCTGGCACACTCATCCTGGAGCTTCCAGCGTTCTGAGTGGGGCCGATAAGGCGTACATGGAAATGTGGCCTGATGTCTCCCACTTCATCGTGGGGCTTGAAGGCATCACTGAATACAAAGTAGAAAACGGAGTCGTACTAGATGCAAATCACATTCCACGGTAAGCTGGCCGAAGACTATGGCGCAGTCCATAAGATCGAAGCAGGCTCCGTGCGTGAGGCTGTAACGGCTCTTACTCGTCAGCTAGGGCTGTACTCCGACCGTCTGGTTGAAGAACGCCCTATGCTCCGAATCGTCGGGCACGAAACAGAGGAATCTCTGGACGAAAGCCCCGATGAAATCCACATGGTCCCTGCAGTTGCGGGGGGCAAGGGTGTGGGTAAGGTCCTTCTAGGGGCCGCACTGATCGGTATCGCGTTTATCCCCGGTGTCGGGACTGTCGCCAGCGGTATGCTGGCGAATGCCTTGATTGGTATGGGCGTTAGCCTCATGCTGTCGGGTCTCGCCCAAATCTTCACTAAAGCTCCCTCGCTATCTCAATCCAACGATCCGGAGGCGTCCAAGTATCTTGGTCTGTCCAACAATACCACCCAGATCGGCACACTTCGCTCGTACTCTATGGGCCGAATTAAGCTGACAGCCCCGCACCTTCTGGCGCTAAATGTCGATTCTACAGACCTAGTGAAAGGCGAATTTCCTGGATGAATAAAATAGATATGATTGAAGACCTCAAGCGAGTAGCTTCTGAGGTTGATAGAGATATGCCGACTCGTACCCAGTATCGGAATCTCGGGAGCTTTAGCGATCACGCAATCAAAAGTGGTTTTGGTACTTTCCGTGCCTTCCGTCGAGCCGCAGGGCTTGAGGAACTAGCAGGTGGCCGTAAGGACCGCTTGGCCCTTGGGCGACACACTGATGCAGACGTCTATCGTCAGATGAACATCGAGAAGGCAGATTACATTGACAAGTTTCGTAAGCCTAAGGGAACTAGATTCCAAACAATGCTGGTCGCGTCCGACATCCACGACGAAGAGTGCGACCCGTTCTGGCGTCGTATCTTTATTGATACCGTTGTTCGCATTCAGCCTGACACTGTCATTCTTGGTGGCGACGTGTTTGATCTTGCTGAATTTGGTCGTTACAGCGTCGATCCCCGCGAATGGGATATTGTGAGCAAGATTCAGTGGGTGCATACCTTCCTCGGAGATATCCGAGAAGCGGCTCCCGATACCGAGATTGTCTTCATCGAAGGTAATCACGAACACCGACTGCTGCGGTATCTGACCGACAACGCTCCTGCTCTCAAGGTTGTGCTGAGCGACCTTCACGGCTGGACTGTTCCCAAGCTGCTGGGCCTCGACAAGTACGAAGTTCGTTACGTTGCTCGGGCTGATCTTGGTACGTTCAACAAGTCGAACGTTGTCAAGGAAATCGGCAAGAACTACGAGGTCTTCCACAACTGTTTCCTCGTGGATCACTTCCCCGATGGTCGCAACAAAGGAGTCCCCGGCGTCAATGGGCACCACCACCAGCACCTCGTTCACTCGCAGTATAGCCATATCTTCGGCAGCTACGAATGGCACCAGCTTGGTTGTGGTCACCGTCGTAGTGCTGAGTACTGCGCAGGCGAAAAATGGGACATGGGGTTTATGACGGTCACTGTTGATACCCAAGAACAAATCCCCCACATGGATTATCACTTCATTGGCGACTTTACCCTGATCCATGGTAAGCATTACATGAGAAATGAAGATGAGTTCTGATATTGTAGGAGTCTATAGTATCAAATGTCTACCGACTGGTCGAGAGTATGTCGGCCAGTCGGTTAATGTACATCGTAGATGGAGAAATCATAGATCGCAACTGAAGCACGGTAAGCATCATAATTTGATTCTTCAACGGTCATGGAAGAAATATGGGGAGACTAAATTCAAATTTTCCATATTAGAGGAGACTGAGATTCAAAATCTAGACACTGCGGAACTCTTCTGGATTCATGAGAGGGGTTCATTAGTTAGTGAGGGAGGAATGAATATCTGTGACTCGGTTGATGGAAGCAACCGAGTCATTCCTCAAGACCCCGAGGTCAGGAAACGTGCAGCCTATTCTGCCTCGCACAAATTTACCGCCTTCGGTAAGACTATGACCCTAAAGGAGTGGTCGAAAGAAACTGGAGTGAGTGTTGGGGCGTTGAGAAAGCGGCTGACTGTTTTGGGGCATTCACCTGAAGTGGCCTTTTCCAGGCCAAGAGGTTTCGGAAAAGTTTTCTTGGTAGCTGGTGAGAGTGGGACTATAAAGCAGTTAGCTGCTAAGTTTGAAAGAAATTACGACACAGTTTGTAATCGCGTCAATAAAGGCTGGTGCCCCACAAAAGCTCTACTACTTCCGCCTCAGCGGTGAGGAGATGTAAAGGTTTACAATAATACCAAAATCCGTTAAGTAGTCTTCATGGTAAGACAGATTTTGGGAGCGAAGGGTGGCGGTGGTGGCTCGAATTTCATCACTAAGCCAGATACCCTTCGCTCCAACGACAGCTTTGAACTTCTATTTGGTCTCGGCTCAGGTCGATGGAAGGGTCTCACCGACGGTCTGAAAGGCCTCAAAGTCAACGGTGTTCCGCTTGAGAACACGGACGGTTCGTCCAACTTCGAGGACGTTGCCGCGATCTTCGCCGACGGTAATCCTCTTGAAACTCAGACAGTTAAGTTCCGCCTAGGCGGCGGTGGCGACGTCCAGAACATTGGCGTCCAGCTTGCAAACCCCAATGCTGCCACTCCGGGCAATTGGGTAGTGGGCGCTACGTCTACTCCAGGTGCTAATCACATCGATATGCGCTTTGTGGTTCAGCAGCTTTTCAAGCAAGATTCCAAGAGCATTCGAGAACTGACTGCCAACATAGAAATCCAGATGCGTCCGTCGAACAGCTCGACTTGGGTCAACCCGTTCTCGGGTAACCAGTCGAACAGCGTGACTTATGATCCTCGGGGATATGATATCGTAGAGGATTTCTATGGGGCGAACGTCTACCTGTCTCGCAGCATGTTCAACCCGAACGGCATCGGGTTCAAAGCCAGCAACACTCCCTATCTGACAATCACCGGTAAGACTACCTCGGCCTACGTCAAGGAAGTCCGTATCGCTGTGCCTAACACAGGCAACTACGAGAATGTCACTTGGGAAGTTCGTGCCCGTCTTCGTGAACGGGACACTCTCGACAACGACGAAAACCAAGAGCGTCGTACCATTGCGTTCGAGTCGGTCGCTTCCGTCTCTCAGGAAGTCTTGGGTGAAGACGAAGAATGGCGAGGTCAGGTTTGGCTGCAGCTTGTCGGTAAGGCGAGCGACCAGTTCAATGGCTTCCCCGAAGTAACAGGTGTCTTCGACACCAAGATTTGTAGCACTCCTCCGACTTCGGTGTGGGACCCAGAGACTCGCGTCTACTCAGGCGAAACTTGGGCGGGTAACTACGAAGAACACTTCACAACTGACCCTGCATGGCAGATAAAGGAGTTCATCGAAGACCCGATTCACGGCCTCGCTGGGCTACAGCCGGGGTCCACTCTCGATAAGTGGGACTGCCTCGAAGCCTCGAAGTATTTCTCTGAACAGGTTTCGGACGGACGTGGAGGAACTCACGCTCGCTTCAACATGAACCTCAACATCACTGAGGCTCAGGAAGTGACTGAAATGCTGCAGTATCTTGCAGGTTCGGTTAACAGCTACATCGAAGATACGGGCGATGGCAAGTGGCGTCTTGTGGTTGATAAGCCTGAGACTCCGAAGGTTCTCTTCTTCGAGGGCAACACCTTCGGTGGCTTCAACTACAGCCACACTGACGTAGACAGCCGTTTCAACGACTGGCGTGGTACGTTCCTGAACGAGGACCTCGACTACGAGCAGGACACTGTTCGGGTATTTGACCAGCCGGATATCGATGAGAACGGAACGCGATTCACCGAAGTCGCTCTGGTAGGCTGCACGAATCGTCAGGAAGCTCTGCGTCGTCTGATGTTCCGCCTTCGCGTGAGCCTGAACGAATACAAGATCGTCAGCTTTGTGACCAACCGTATTGGTCGTTACCTGTCTCCTCTGGACACCATTCTGGTTGCGGATGAGGCTCTCAACGCAGACCACTTGGTCAAGAGTGCCAGCCGCATTGCCAGCTACAGTGGGACCGATGTTGTCCTCATGCGTCCGGTTCGTCTGGAAGTCGGTGTCTCTTACGTCATGCACTTCAACACCGAAGATGGTGTTGTAACTCGTGAAGTTGTTAACCTCGGAGGCGAACGTGGCGACGTAACCGAGATTTCTATCGACAGTCCACTGCCTGCTAACGTGCTGAAAGACAGTGCTGTTTCACTTGAAGCAAATGGCCTTCCAGCCAACCCCATCTCTTACCGAGTTCTTTCGGTAGAGCGTAGTGAAGACAGCGAAGATGAATACACGATCTCTGCTGCCATCATCGACAGCGGCAAGTGGAACGCAATGGACAATGTGTCTGAGCAGGCGATCCTTGCTCAGGAGTCTAATGTTGAGATTGATGCTCCGGGTGTTCCCACAGATGGTATGTTCGATCTGCTCGTCTACAGCACCGACTATCAGGTTCGCCGTGCCTTGCAGGTCAACTGGGATCGCCCCGGCAGTCTCTTCCTTGAAGGGTTCCGCGTCGAGTACCGCTATAACGACGGGCCGTGGAAGATTCTCCATGAGAATCTCAGCGACAGCGTAGCTGAGCTTGAGGACCCACAGGATGGATTCTACTCGTTCAAGATCACCGCACTGGACCGCCGTGGTGTCCAGTCGAACCCGCTGGTCGGTCAGTACGAAGTAGTTGGCTCTCAAGAAGTTCACCCGCCTGCTCATATTCGCGGTAGTCTGCTGGATCGCCCAGAAGACGCACCCTACGCCGGTTTTCGCTATACCGTAACCGATGGGGTTGTTCCAGTAACCCATGTGTGGGACGGAAACGAATGGAAGCCTGAGGGCAACCTCGTAACAGAGGGGAGCCACATCGGCGTCGAGAATGGTGCTACAGTTGGTATGACACCAGCGGAGGCGGCTCGACTGCAGGACATTGAAGCTAACTGGTCTTCTCAGGTAACTCTAAATTCGGATGTGGCTCAAGACCTTGAGGACCTTCAAGAGGCCACTTCGGAGAATGCCTCAGCAATTTTGGCAGAAGCTAATGCTCGTGTTACACAGATTCAGGCCAGTGCTGACTCCCTCAATACTCGGATAGATGGCGTTATAGCTGACGTGGATGCCACGGATGTTCGTATTGACGGTATCGTAAGCGATGTTACTGCAGAGGTAGACCGTGTAGACTCCTTGGTTTCATCAGAAATAGCTAGGGTAGACACTCTTTTCGACTCATTTTCCCTAGATTTTTCAGAAGAGTCCTATGAACTAGAGGGTGAAACAGTCGATGCCCGCACTCTGGTTCTTGAAGAACGGAGTGTTAGGTCCTCGGAAAGCGCGATAGTTGCGAGGGACATTTCTGCACTAGCTGTGAGGGTAGGTGATACCGAAGCCGGTATCCTTAGCGAGCAGCAAGCCCGCATCGATGGCGATGGCGCTCTAA
>CETG01057584.1_pt1 | contig 88941 bp, 91 predicted proteins | sample 361471 | NCBI WGS metagenome assembly CETG01 (sample SAMEA2622696, study PRJEB7988) | marine metagenome | isolation source: saline water (ENVO:00002010), including | reverse complement strand
CCAATGTGGCGCCAAGGCATGTATGTCATGCCTTTCATGGCCCGCTTGGGCGTCACCAATAGCTGGCGTGGCTGGGATATTACTGGTGGTACTGGAGCTTTTGATTTTGACTCCTTAGATTTCTGGGGAAAAGCTCTTCCTTTCTCTACGTTTGAAGGTGTTGCCTTAGCACATATTGTCTTTAGTGGCCTACTTATTTTGGCTGCAATTTGGCATTGGACCTACTGGGATCTTGAGCTTTGGGAAGATTCAAGGACTGGAGAACCCGCATTAGACCTACCAAGAATATTTGGAATCCACTTACTTCTTGCAGGACTTACCTGCTTTGGATTTGGTGCTTTCCATTGTGCTTCTGTCGGAATCTGGGTATCAGATGAATATGGCCTATCAGGACATGTTGAAGCTGTTGCGCCTGTCTGGGGAGCCGAAGGATTCAATCCATTCAATGCTGGAGGGATCGTTGCCAACCATATTGGTGCTGGTCTAATAGGAATAATTGGTGGTGTTTTCCATATCACTAATCGCCCTGGAGAAAGGCTTTATAAAGGCCTAAAAATGGGAAATATTGAAGGTGTGTTAGCTAGTGCTCTAGCAGCAGTTCTATTTATTTCTTTTGTAGTCTCAGGAACAATGTGGTATGGCTCAGCCACAACTCCAGTTGAACTATTTGGACCAACTCGTTATCAATGGGATTCGGGCTACTTTAAAACAGAAATAAGTAGGCGAGTCCAAGAAGCAGTTGACAATGGTGCTACAAAGGCTGAAGCCTATGAAGCCATCCCTGAAAAACTTGCTTTCTATGACTATGTAGGAAACAGTCCTGCTAAAGGCGGTCTATTCAGAGTAGGTGCTCTAGTAAATGGAGATGGCGTGCCAACCGGTTGGCAAGGTCATATTGCATTCCAAGATAAAGAAGGAAATGATCTAGAGGTAAGGAGAATTCCTAACTTCTTCGAAAACTTCCCAGTTATTCTTGAAGATCAAGACGGAAATGTAAGAGCAGACATTCCATTCCGTCGCGCCGAAGCAAAGTATTCCATAGAACAAACTGGCGTAACTGCCACAGTTTATGGAGGCGAGTTAAATGGACAAACCTTTAGTGACCCTGTTGTCGTTAAACGTCTTGCTCGTAAAGCTCAGTTAGGCGAATCCTTTAAGTTTGATAGAGATCGCTACAAGTCTGACGGTGTTTTCCGGAGCTCACCAAGAGCCTGGTTCACCTATGCCCACCTATGTTTTGGATTACTATTCCTCTTTGGACATTGGTGGCATGCTGCAAGGACTCTATTCAGAGACAGATTTGCTGGCATTGATCCCGAACTTGGAGATCGTGTTGAGTTTGGTCTCTTCAAGAAACTTGGAGACGAGTCCACGCGTAGAGTGCCTGGACGAGCCTAATCAAAGCAACCTTCACCCCTTACTTAAAACTTAGATGGAAGCTTTTACTTACACCCTCCTAATGACCTTGGGAATTGTCACACTATTCTTCTGTGTCGCTTTCCGCGACCCTCCAAGGTACGACAAATAAAGTCAAACATAAAAAATCCCCTGCTATAGCAGGGGATTTTTTATGTTTAGCTTTATCTTGTAAAACTAAAAAATTAATAATTTAACCCTAAAAAAACAATATTTAGAAAAAACAAAGCTTCAAGCCCTTCTCAGAATGCGTTTCAAAGTATACAGTTAGTTTATAAACCTTTAATTTTCAGGGCAGCATGCAATGCCCCTCCTGCCAAAATACAGATAGTCGTGTCCTGGAATCTCGCTCAGCTGATACAGGAAGAAGTGTTCGTAGAAGAAGAGAATGCTTAAATTGCGATTTTCGTTTTACTACTTACGAAAGAATAGAGACTATTCCAATCACAGTTATAAAACGGAATAATAATCGAGAAACCTTTAGTAGATCTAAGGTTTTAAATGGAATCTTACGATCATGCGAAAAGACATCAGTAATTAGTCAGAAAGTTGAATATATAGTTGATGACATTGAAATCAAACTTCAGCAGAAGAACCTTAAAGAGATTCATAGTTCTGAAATAGGGGAAATGGTTTTAGAGCAACTCAAGCAAATAAGCGAAGTTGCATATATTCGTTTTGCATCTGTATATCGTCAATTCCATGGGGTAAATGATTTTATTGAAACTCTTAAGCAAGTAGAATTAGCCACTGTTCTCTAATTCTTATAGCTGAGTTGTAGAGTATCCAAGTATTTAATAATTCCATATGGTTAGCGGGCCAATATGGAAACAGTTACTCACTACCAATAGGTACACCGCTTATAAACCATGTCTGCAAATTCTCAGGGAACTAGTCAAGAGTTATCAGAAAAGGAATCAAATAATAATCAGGAAATTAAAAATGATCCAAATACAGTTGAGGCTGAAGCAGGTCCTATTGATTCATTAGATATTGAAGAAGATATTCCTGAAAATATTCCAACAGCAGATGATCCAAGAAGCAGAGTTAAAAAATACGATTTCGAAGGAGCAGGCTTTACTGTTGAAGATTTTGCTTCCCTTTTAAGTAAATACGACTACAACTTCAAGCCAGGAGATATTGTTAAAGGAACTGTTTTTGCCCTTGAATCAAAAGGAGCAATGATTGATATAGGAGCAAAGACCGCAGCCTTTATGCCTATGCAAGAAGTTTCAATTAACCGAGTAGAAGGATTAAGTGACGTTTTGCAACCTAGTGAAAAAAGAGAGTTTTTCATAATGACAGAAGAGAATGAAGATGGGCAATTAGCTTTATCAATTCGACGAATTGAATATCAAAGAGCCTGGGAACGTGTAAGACAATTGCAAAAAGAAGACGCAACTATTTATTCTGAGGTTTTTGCAACTAATAGAGGAGGAGCTCTTGTTCGTGTAGAGGGGCTAAGAGGTTTTATACCTGGATCTCATATCAGTACAAGGAAACCAAAAGAGGAATTGGTAGCAGACTTTTTACCCTTAAAATTCCTAGAAGTGGATGAAGAAAGAAATCGTCTAGTTCTTAGTCACAGAAGAGCCCTGGTCGAAAGAAAAATGAACAGATTAGAGGTAGGTGAAGTTGTGGTAGGAGCTGTAAGAGGCATCAAACCTTATGGAGCATTTATAGATATTGGTGGAGTAAGTGGCTTATTACATATTTCAGAAATAAGTCATGAACATATCGAGACTCCTCACTCAGTATTGAATGTTAATGATCAAATGAAAGTAATGATTATTGACTTAGATGCTGAAAGAGGTCGAATCTCCTTATCTACAAAAGCTCTCGAGCCAGAACCTGGAGATATGCTTACTGACCCTCAGAAAGTCTTTGATAATGCAGAGGAAATGGCTGCTAAATACAAGCAAATGTTATTAGAACAAGCAGAAGAAGGTGAAGATCCAATCGCAGTAATGACAATTTAAATTAATTAAAAATGGCTAATTTTTCCCTTAGAGGGAAGTTAATAGGCAATATTAAAGCTGTATTGTTTGACAAAGATGGGACATTAACTAATAGTGAATTTCATTTATTATCACTAGCAAATGCAAGGGTTTTAGCAGTAAAAAAAAGATTAAAAGAATCTATCGATGACGAGCAATTAACGATAATCAACAACTTATTAGAAAAAATTTATGGTTTAACAAATCATGGGCTAAATCCTCATAGTGCTGTTGCAATTGCATCGCGTCATGAGAACTTATTATCAACAGCCACTGCAATCTGTAGTGTTATTGAGAATTGGCCAAAATCTATTGATATTGCGAATGATGTTTTCTTAATGGTTGACGAAGAATTGTCTGCAAAAGATCCCAATTACAACTTAAGACCTTTATTGCCTGGGGTGAAAAGCTTTTTGAATAAATTACATCAATCAAAAGTTAAATGTGCTCTTATAAGTAATGATTCAAAAAAAGGTATAGAAGACTTTCTGGAATTGAATAATCTTCATACAAAATTTTGCCATTACTGGAGCTGTGAGCATTCGCCCTCTAAACCAGACCCAAATGCAGTAAAAGAATTATGCAAAAAACTAAACTTAACTCCTGGAGAATGTGCTCTTATAGGAGATAGTGATTCAGATTTGAAGATGGCACGCAAAGCAGGTATAGGAATTGCTATGGGGTATGTTGATGGATGGAAAATCAAACCATCTTTAACATATCAACAAGAATTAATCTCTAATTGGGAAGATTTATCTTGTCACTAGAAAAACTAAAATAAATTCCTAAATGGATTTTTTATGAATAGATTTGTTTTCACATCCGAATCCGTTACAGAAGGCCATCCAGATAAAATCTGTGATCAAATTAGTGATTCTGTTCTAGATGCTTTATTAACTGAAGATCCAAATAGCAGAGTGGCTTGTGAGGCGGTTGTAAATACAGGTTTATGCCTGATTACTGGGGAAGTTACTTCAAATGCAAAAGTCGACTTTATTTCTTTAGTAAGAAAAGTAATTAGCGGTATCGGTTATAGCGATGCCCGTGCAGGTGGATTTGATTCAAATAGTTGTGCAGTTCTAGTTGCATTGGACCAACAATCTCCTGATATTGCTCAAGGAGTTAATGAAGCTGAAGATCATTCAGGAGATCCATTAGACAAGATTGGAGCTGGTGACCAAGGAATTATGTTTGGCTATGCATGTAATGAAACTCCTGAATTGATGCCATTGCCAATTAGTTTGGCTCATAGACTGGCAAGAAGACTTGCCTATGTTAGACATCAAGGAATATTGGATTATCTGCTTCCAGACGGAAAAACACAAGTAAGTGTAGTTTACGAAAATAATAAGCCAACTTCTATAGATACAATTTTAATTTCCACTCAACATACTTCTGAAGTTAAAGGTCATATCAATGAAGAGAAAGTAAAAGATCAAATTAGAAAAGATCTCTGGGAATATGTGGTTAAACCAGCTACTGCAGATCTACATCTCAAACCAAAAGAACAAGAAACAAAGTTTCTAGTCAATCCAACTGGGAAATTTGTAGTTGGGGGCCCCCAAGGTGATGCAGGACTCACTGGAAGAAAAATTATTGTTGATACATATGGTGGGTATGCCAGACATGGAGGTGGGGCCTTCTCAGGGAAAGATCCAACAAAAGTTGATAGGTCTGCAGCATATGCCGCTAGATTTGTGTCAAAAACTCTTGTAGCAGCCGAACTAGTCGAAAGAGTTGAAGTGCAACTCAGCTATGCAATAGGTATAGCAAAACCCGTTTCAATTCTTATAGAAAGTTTTGGTACTCAAAAGCACCCTGATCTTGATTTAAACAAAATAGTTGAATCGCATTTTGATTTACGCCCAGGAGCGATTATCAAGGAATTTTCACTTAAAGACCTTCCTAAACAAAGAGGAGGAAAATTTTATCAAGACACTGCAGCATACGGTCATTTTGGACGTCCAGATTTAGACCTTCCTTGGGAAGACGTAACGCAAAAAGCAATAGAAATTAAACAAGCTATTGCTAAAAATAAACTTATTTAAACGTCTAATATTCAAGTGGAAAAAGGCCCATTAGCATTAGGGATCGATTTAGGAACATCTGGAACAAGAATAGCAATAATTAATCTTAAAAAAGAATTAATCTATACAGATTCCCTCGACTACCCTAATAATTTGGAAGAATCTGAAGATTGGATATATTGTTGTAAAAAATTAATAAATAATATCCCATTAAAAATAAAAAATAAATTATGTGCCTGTTCTATAGATGGTACATCTGGGACATTAATAGCATGTGAAAAACAAGGAAATACAATTTGCAAAGCGATTCCATACTATAGAAATTATGATAATCAAAAAGACTTTATTTCTTCTTTTATGAATCAATCTGTACAATATAATTTAAGCAGTCTTGGTAGGGCATTACATCTTTCAAATCAATTTGGACCGAATATTTTATTTAGGCATCAAGCAGACTGGGTAAGCGGTTGGCTAACAAATGATTGGAGCAAAGGAGAAGAAGGTAATAATATAAAATTAGGTTGGGATTTAATTAACAAATGTTGGCCTATTAGTTTCTCAACGCAAAAATGGAATAAAGGACTTCCAAACATTATTTTTAGCGGAGAAATTTTCAATAAAATCGATTTAAATAGAGCAAGAGAGTTAGATCTTCCAAAGGATCTTCTTATTGTTGCTGGCACCACAGATTCAAATGCTGCGGTACTAGCAGCAAACCCCTCAGACGAAGAAGGAATAACTGTTCTTGGAAGCACAATTGTTTTAAAGAAATTTTCAGATCATCCTATTTATGGTGCAGGCATCACGAATCATTTAGTTTCAGGTAGATGGCTCTGTGGTGGAGCATCCAATGCAGGTGGCGCCGTATTAAAGAATTTTTTTAATCCTGAAGAAATTGAGGAATTAAGCAATCAAATCAATCCAGACTACAAAACAGGTTTAAGGCTCAGACCATTACCTTTCAAAGGAGAAAGATTCCCAATTGACGACCCATACCTTGAGCCCGTATTAACACCTAGACCCACTAGTGACGCTTTATACCTCCAAGCTCTTTTAGAAGGACTTGCTGAAATAGAACTGAAAGGATGGGAAAAATTAAGAGAGCTAGGAATGACTCCACCTAAAAAAATTATCTCTATTGGTGCTGGGGCAAAAAATCTAATCTGGAAAAAAATTAGAGAGAAGATTATCCAAATACCTATCAGGATTAGTAAAAAACCACCTGCAGTAGGAGTTGCAATGATTGCGATGAAAGCAATCTATAAGAACAAATGAATTAAATTATATTCATAGCAATAACTATATTAAAGGTATTAAATAAATAATAGAATCAACCAAAATAATTTCTCTTTATTAATTGCTAAAATGTATTTATAAAACGATTTATCATTTCTAATGTCTCAAGAGTTATTAAATAAAAACGTCATTGAGAGAATCTGTAAGCACATGAACGCTGACCATAAAGATGCGCTAATTAAATACGCCAAACACTACGCTGGGATTGTCACATTAAAAGAAGTTATAATGACTACCCTTACAAAGACTTACCTTGAGTTAGAAGTTGACAAGAAAGTTGTGCATATTAATTTTGACCACACACTTGAAAATAGTGAAGATGCTCACAAAACATTAGTTTCAATGTTGAAATCAATCCCTAAAGGAACTGAAAGTAGTGCTTAATTTTTCCAGTCATAGACTCAAGAGATTAGAAAGAACACCTATTGCTTTAGGTTTAACAAATTTCTGATGAAAATTATGCGAGGTCTATCAAGAGGTATTCTTAATGTAGATTTATTTAAACCGTCTAGCCGGGATAGCTCAGTTGGTAGAGCAGGCGACTGAAAATCGCCGTGTCCCCAGTTCAAATCTGGGTCCTGGCATTTTTAAAGGAATAAGGCTTTTGTCTTTCTCAACTCAAAGTCAAGGAAATAATCAATTAATGAATAATGCTGATAGCTTTGCTATGTCCTTTGACGAAGTTTGGAAAGATTCTATTCCTAAACTACAAAATTCAGAATTAAATTTAGATCAAAAATTAAATTTGATCTTTGCTAAAATTGAAGACCATCCTTTCCTTATTAACAATCCTTCCCAAGCGAGGAAAGTAGCTAAATTCAGAATAAGACTTTTAAATCTTGAATAATGTAATAACTAAACTATTTAGTCTTTAAAATGATTATTAAAACCTAATCACAAAAAAAGCAATGTCTCCTACTCTAAAAAAATATAATAAAATATGCTCTAGAAAATAATGAGAAAGATTTTAATTACAGGTGCCACAGGTTTTATAGGATCTCATACATCACTATTATTATTGAAGGCAGGATATAACCTATTGTTAATAGATAATTTATCTAATAGTTCATCAAATGTAATTGATAAGATTGCCAATCTGGCTGGCATAAAGGAAAATGAAAAGAACAAAAGATTAAATTTTTTCAAAGGAGATATAAGAGACACCGAATTTCTTGAAAGAATATTTAGATCATCAAGTAAAAAAGAACCTATTGATGCAGTTATTCATTTTGCAGCATTAAAGTCTGTCGCAGAATCGTTGAAGAACCCTTTAAATTATTGGGATGTAAATGTTTCTGGGACAAGGAAACTCCTAGAAGTTATGGAAAAAAATTCTTGTCGTTCAATTGTATTTAGTAGCAGTGCAACAATTTACGGTAATCCTTTAAAAGTACCTATAGAAGAAAATGCTCTAATCCAACCAATCAACCCCTATGGGAAAACAAAAGCAGCTGTAGAAATGTTATTAGCTGATATTGCTAATTGCCAAAATCAAAAAGTACCTATAGCAGAAAGTAATACTAATTGGCGCATAGCCAGATTAAGATATTTCAATCCTGTTGGAGCTCATCCAAGTGGAATAATAGGGGAAGAACCTAAAGGGACTCCAAATAATTTATTCCCAATACTTGGACAAGTTGCTGCAGGCAAAAAAAATAAGCTTTACGTATTTGGTGATGATTGGCCAACAATTGATGGCTCTGGTGTAAGGGACTATATTCATGTAATGGATTTAGCCGAGGGACATCTTTCTGCCCTAGAAAAAATTATTTCATCTAATCCACAATTATTAACCCTTAATTTAGGCAGTGGATCAGGGCACTCTGTTTTTGAAGTTATTAGTTGCTTTGAGGAGATAAGTGGCCAAAAAATTCCTTATGAAGTTATAAGAAGGAGATCGGGAGATTCTCCTATCTCAATAGCAAACCCTACTCAAGCTAATAATATTCTTGGATGGGAAACAAAAAGAACCCTTAAAGATATCTGCATCGATGGATGGAATTGGCAATCTTCCAATCCGAAAGTTTATCTATAATTAAATAATCTGATTAAAAAACATCTAAAAAAAATGTTTTGGTTAAGTTATTTTTATTAAATTAGATCTAACTAATTGGAAAAAATTATTTTGAGCGCATCAAAAGGAATATCTCCTCTTAGTTTAGCGAGATTAAGCTTGTTTCAAGGATGTCTCGGCTGTCTAGCAGTGATATTTGCAGGCATGCTGAATAGGATCATGATATCGGAACTAGCTTTCCCTGCGATATTAGTTGGAGGGGGATTAGCCTTCGAACAATTAATGGCACCCTCTAGGGTTTTATTTGGAAACATTTCAGATACTTGGCCTATTAATGGCAAGAAAAGAACTCCATATATTTTGCTTGGTGCAACAGGGTTCTGCTCAATGGCAATCACCTCGATACCTTTAATATTTCATACAGAAAAGGCTTTAAATAGTGGCGACTGGATTTCAATCACAATCTCAGCTTTGTCTCTTTGTCTACTATTTTCGTTGTACGGTTTAGGCATTTCATTGGCAACTACTCCTTACCTAGCCTTAATCATTGACCTAACAACAGAAGAAGAAAGACCTAGAGCTGTTGGAATAATATGGTGCATGCTAACTGTTGGGATAGTTATAGGTGCAATTGCGATTTCAATAGCAACGAAAGGACTTGATGGAGTTACAGATCCTGCATTATTACAACCTGCACTCCAAAAATTCATGATTTCTGTAAGTGCAATAGTTTTATGCATAACATTTTTAGCTTGCTGGGGTGTAGAGGAATCAAATGCCACTCGAGAACAAAAAAACATCCCAAGCAGCAATAAAGAAGTTGGCATAAAAACAGCTTGGTCAATCATTACTTCTAGTAAACAAATAAGAATATTCTTTTTATTCCTCATCCTTTATACATTAGGACTTTTCTTGCAAGATCCAATACTCGAAAGCTATGGAGCAGAAGTTTTCAAATTACCAATATCGAAAACAACCTTACTTAACGCATACTGGGGTGTAGGGACATTAATTGGATTATTGATAGGAGGGCTTTGGGTTACTCCAAGATTAGGGAAATTAGCTACTGCAAGAATTGGCTGCTGGATGATAATTAGCTCTTTATTTCTTTTAATAATTAGTGGCTTTCTTCAAAACACAAACGCTTTATTTGGTGTGTTAATTATTTTTGGGCTTGCCGCTGGTATAGCAACAAATAGCGCTCTTTCTCTAATGCTTGATCTAACTCTTCCTGCTATGGCTGGGACACTAGTAGGAGTTTGGGGTCTCGCTCAGGCTCTCTCGCGTGCATTAGGCAAAATTTTCGGGGGAGGGCTTTTAGATATTGGCAAATTATTTATTGCTCCTGAGAATCCATATATAGCTTTCTCGTTTGTATTTTTATTGGAAATAATTGTTACTGTATTAGCGATAGTTGTTCTTGGGAAGGTTAGTGTCAAGAGATTCAGAGAAGAAACAAATTCTTCTTTAGAATCACTAATGATGTCAGAACTTGAATGATGAATTAATATTTTTAATTTACTTTAACTTTTCATGTAATTTCAAATGAAATCTATTCTTAAAGGCTTACCAAAATTAGCAGCAGAACAACTAAATGAATATCCGGTTAGATATAGCAAGTCAAAAGTTGCAGGTAGCAATTTAATAAATTATTCGCTACATGCTAGAGGCGTTTGCATGCCTGGCCAGCCAAATTTATTCATTGCAAATTCTAAAAGTAAGCCTTTAAATAATTATTCAAAAAACAGTTTTCTTATAGAAAAAGCATTTCAATTAGAAAAATTAAAGAATTCAAAATTAGCAATTGGTATTAAATATGCAGACAACTATTTATCTTCATATACCTATGAAGAATTCCAACCAAATGATGATGACGCCTTAAATATTGCGATCAATGCTGCATATAAACAAATTTTTGGCAATCTGCATCCAATGGAAAGTGAAAAACCAATAGATATAGAAAGGCGCCTGAGAAATGGCGATATAACCCTAAAAGAGTTTATACGGCAATTAGCGAAATCACCATTCTATAGGAAACATTATCTTGAAAAAGTTAGCCAGTTAAGGGCATTAGAGCTAGCCTTTAAGCACATTTTAGGTAGAGGGCCAATTGATCAAAAAGAAGTAATAAATTGTATCGAAGTTATTAATAATGAAGGCTTCTACTATTTAATTGACTATCTAATTGACTCTCAAGAATATTATGAAATCTTTGGAGATCATACAGTTCCTTACACACAAACTTTTGACTCTTCCTGTGGGCTAAGAACCTCGGCTTTTTCAAATTACATTATATTGAACAAGTCATTTGCATCTAGTGATAATTCCATTTACAGGCCTAATAATGATCAGCTTTTTAGCAATGGCAAAAGTCTATTAATTGAACGTATGGCTGAATAAATTTTTTCACTATAGAAAATTAAGATCAGTTCTTCTTAAGATGATCAATATAAAGGTTGTTTAAGAAGTCAGCAGATAGGGTTATTTTTAGAGAATTTTCTTTGTTTATTATAAAAAACAAGCAATTCAAGATCCATACTAATAAGCTGAGTGCTTATAGAGATCAAAAGATTTCTTTAACATCAAAATAGTTGTCAGTTAAGCATCCATTGATCTATGAGTCATTATGTCAATTAATCGACCCTCTTCTAATAAAAAACCTGGGGAACAATCTTCTCAGACTCCTTCAGGAAAAGAAGTTCCAATGGCAATGTCAATGATGGTTGATTCAATGGTAAGAATGATACAAAAAGCAAATGATCAAAATATAGAGGCTAATCACGATTCATCTAAGACAAATATAAATGAATATTGAAAAATTTGTAGAACTAAGTTTAGGTGAATGGCAATCTATGCGCAGTGGTCATTCTCTGTTATTTAAACAATTTGAAGAAATAGTCAGTACGATAAAAATTAATTCACTTAAATTAAGCAATCCTGAAGTTCATGAAATAATTAATAGTATTTCCTTAAAAAAAGCAACAGCAATAATGCCATTTAAAATATCATGGCAATCTGAAAGCAACTGGGAAGAAAATAGCAAGCCTGAATTTGGTGAATGCATACTAGTACCTTTTCCTTACTCAGATAAGAATGGTTTTATTCATAGAAGTATAGGTTATTTTGAAAAAGTAAAGGCAAATTCAAATTATAATTTTCTTTCTGATGGAACATTAGTTTTAACTACAGAATACGAAGAAACTAAAACTATAGAAAAAATATGGTTTGTCTCAAAAAATGTAAGATGTCGTTCATCAGTTATTATTTCCAAATCATCGTCAGGAATTCTGCAGACATCCTTCGCATCAGAAATACGTCGACTACAGATTTGATATATCTAAAATGAAGTTAGAACAAGAAAAAAGCATAATATCTTTTGCAAAAACAATTTGCGGACAATATTCCAATAAACTCCAAGCGCAAAAAGCTCCTAAAAACTTTGCACATATAAATATTTTTTTTAGACCAATCCCATGGTTAATTCTTGAAGGGCCTGGACTTTACTCAGAACAAAGCTACGATTACGACCCTTGGAATCCTTATCGACAAGCAGTTCATAGTGTCTTATTAAAAGACTCAAAAATAATATTAACTAATTATCAATTATTGAATCCAATTAGAGTCGCTGGAGCTGGCCTAAGAAAAGAGTTTCTAAATGAAATCAATCCAAAACAACTAAGTATCAGAGAAGGTTGTGATATGTATTTTAAAGACTCAGGAAAAGGAAATTATTCAGGCCAGATCAAGCCAGGGAATAACTGCATAATATCAAGAGGAGGAAAAAGTAGTTACCTTGTGAGTAATATTACATTCAATATGAAGGAAATGGAGAGCGAAGATCAAGGTAATGACTTGTATACTAATAAGAAGATATGGGGCTCTGATAATGGGCCATTTTGCTTTAATAAGATAAGAACATTTAATCAAAGTATAAATGAGAAATGGTTGCTTAATACATAAAGATATGAATAATTATCTATATCTTCATTGAATTAACTAATGCTTTAGCCTTTATAGAAATAAAAGGATTTTTATCTTTTCGTAAAATTGATATATTAGTCCTAAAGTTTACAAGTCTAGAAATAGGTAAATTAGACTCTAATGCCATTAACGCTGCATATCTACATGCCCAATATGGTGTTTGAGAGATGTCAAGCCATTTCTTGATATATGAATCACATTCAAATGGTTTCAAATTTATTAATGATATTATTGCAGAAGGTCTAAATTTAATATAATCAGGCCAATTACTATCAATTGCACTAATATTTATATCCCATATTTTTTCTAAAATTATTTTATTCCAACTAGAATGCATTCTACATAAATTAATCAAAAAATATAATGCTCCATAATCTCTTTGCAATCTATCTAGATTGCTATCTAAGACATCCCAGAGATCATCTGGATTTTTTCTTAGAAGGATTTTGAGAGAAAAATAACATCTATTAAAATCAGTACTATAAAATTGATCAACCAGAAAATCTATACTTTTATCCTCATTAAATACTGGATTAATATCTATATTATTAGGATCATCTTGCATAACATTTTCTAATAATTCAAATATATTAAATTGATGATGATTATCTTGATTAAAATCCCATAATTTATTAATTGCATTAAGTTTAAAAAATGGAGAGACTGGCATTTTAATTACTTTTGGCAACAATTCAATTGCTTCTGCATCAATTACATCTTGTATAGCCGATTGCCTATCATTCTGATTGCAACTTTTCAATAAGACCTCTAAATTTTCAGAAAAAGACTTGTCTTTAGTTAACTTGCACAGTGCTGCAATACCTGCACCATATATACCTTTATTCAAATTCTTTTTAAGAATTAAAGATTTTATTTTAGGTATCTGATTATATACATTCATATTTCCTAAGTATTGAATTAAAATTCTTCTATTCTGCTTTGGTTTGTCAAGCAAAGATGACACCAAATTATGGTATTTAATTTTATTACATTTAAGTTTTTGCAATGCTAATACACTATTTTCAATTAAATAAGGATCATCTGAATAAAGAAAATCACCTATAATGGGAATAGCTCTTTTACAGCCTAGAAGTGAAAGGACTTCTATAGCTTTTCGTTTGGCAATATAAATATATTGTTTAGAAGATTTAAACTTAAGAAGATTTATTAAAATATCTTCGGTCTCAATACAAGGATATTTTAGCAAGTTAGAAACTGCCTTATAATAATCACTTCTATATCTTAATTTATTAACTGGTCTGGATAATATATCAAACGACTCTTCTTTACTAAGAGAAGGAAGGTTATCAAAATAATTTATATCAGCCATATACAGAAAAATTTCAATTAAATTACATGAAATTTCATGTTTTTAGGGTTCTACAATTTTCATATTAAAACGATCTAGGCTAAGTGATAGGGAAGAAAAGATTATTATTAGATTTTTTATAAGAATACTATTTTTCTAGTTATTATTCTCTAATCAAACCAGCAACAACACATAAGACTTTGGAAAGAACAGACAGTCACGAAATAATCCTTAAGAAAGAAGAGGCAACAGCACTATCTTTGGAACTAAAAAAGGCATTAATTGAAAGGCCCATCACTACAAAAGATAAGCAAAAAATTCAATTTCTAATTAATGGTCTAGGTGACAAGAATGGTCTTATAAGGAGATCATTCGCAGAAAGTCTTGGGTTAATAGGGGAACATGCTTTACCAGGATTAATTCAGGCTCTCCGCAATAGCTCTAATGTCACTATTAGGAGAGCTGCTGCAAAGACTCTAAAATTAGTTGGTGATCCAAGCGCTTTGCCACATCTTCATGAGGCGCTAATGACAGATAAAGATCCTGTTGTCCAAGGCTCAGCTGCAGGAGCTATGGCGATTTTCGGGAAAACCTCCATTAAATATCTTCTAAAAGTTCTAAATAACCCAATTAGTTCAGAAATGCAATGTGGGTTGGCTTCTTGGGCTCTTGAATTTGCAGGCAAAGGGTGTACTGAAATTCTTAAAGAAGCCGCAAAGTCAGATAATTTTAAAGTTAGAGCAGCCTCAATCTCAGCGCTTGGAAGTCAATCAGAATATCTAGAAGATAATGAAACCAATCAAATCCTACTTAATTCATTAAATGATAAATCGCCAGAAGCACGGGCAGAGGCTACTCGATTAATCACTAAAATTAATCAGCCAGAATTAATAAGAAGTTTACTTATCGAAAAATTAAATGATAGTGACTCTTTAGTGAGAAAAAGTGCTGTATTATCACTAATATCATTAAATCATCATGATACATTATTTATACTAAAGGAGATTGCTTTAATAGAAAAAGATATTAGTGTTCTAAATATAATTAATTTCGGAATAAGAAAACTAAGCGATAATTAAAAGTAATTTAAAGACTATTTACTTAAGATTTAAAGCTTGTTTAATTGAATCTTTTACAAGTTTATCTAATTTTTTTTCGTTTAATAATTCACAAAGGAATGGTTCAATAGAACTATCTTTCAACTCAGATATTGCAGTAATAGCAGCACATGCTCTCAATGAATTACTATCCTTGCACAAATTCTTAAGTATAGGCAAGCCTATTAATTTTAGTTGCCTTAATAAAGTGACAACTGTTAAGATCATTTGAGGCTCATCATCTTTAATTGCAATGTTAATAACATCAAAAAAATTTTTCGGCAGCTCTTCTAAACTGACACTTGGAACTACTTTTACAAAAACCTTTAGGCAGCTTACTCGTATAGTTATATTTTTATTTAGATAAAATAAATTAACTAATGGTAAAAAAATACTACTCCCAAAATAACCCAAAGCTTTAACTGACTTCCTCCTCAAATCAATATCATCTTTATCGAGATTTTTTATAAAATACTGCATAGACTCCTCTGGAAAATAATTTAACATTTGAATAATAGCTTTGTTATTTATATAAGGATTTGGATGTTTGAAATCCTCATATAAACTTTTTAATGTTGGGTAATTAATATTTTTATCATCCATCTCTTTTAGCTAATGGAGCTAGTGTGAATAAAATTTTTAAACTTTATATAGTCTATATCTATCTAGACATTAATTTTCTAAGCCAATGAATTAATCAAATAGTCCAGAAGTGATTTAACCTCAGCTACGGCTTGCTGACTCATCTGATCCGCAAGATCAGAATGATCACGAATAAAAGTAAAAGCTTCTATATATCCAGCAGTTGGTAATCGTTGTATCCTTATTACCTCTCTCATGCCAGCAATTCCCCATTCATCTAATGGTCCAGTACCTCCAGTAACAAGGCAATAATTAATTAATCTAAGATAATGATGAATATCTCTAAAGCATTTGTCCTTATTTTCTTGTTCATAAGCACCGTTATCATATAAGGCATCAACAGATTGTTGAGCATATCTATTTATTGAAGCTGCTAACTTTTCTGCGGCTTCAAGGCGAGAAGACGCTCTATCCAAAGACCCTTTTACAGATTCAATATCGCTAATACTTGGGAATCTTCCTGCAGCATCTGCAGAGGATAGGACTGTCGTAACGGCGGATTTCATAATTAAAACTTTATTAGGCGGTAAGAAACATTAGAGAATAAGAAAATAAACATTTTTATCCATCTAATGCATTAATAACTCTGTCAAAATAAGAAGCAGCCTCTGCGGCAATATCTTTGCACTGAGCACCAGATCCTGAATTTATTCCCTCAAACATTTTTCTTCCAGTATTTGTTTCTGTCATTATTGCAACTGTTGCTATCTTCATAATTTCTATTGCTCTAACAGCATTAGCAATTGGAACACCCAATGCCAAATAAGTTTCTTTTAATCCATTAAGACATCGATCATCAAGAATCGAAGGATCTCCAGCAAGAAGGGCGTAACTTACATACCTCAAAATAATTTCACCATCCCTCAAGCAAGCAGCCATTCTACGAGTTGGATAACAATGTCCTCCAGGTTGAGTAAGTCCAGTATTTTCGCAAACTATTCCTGATATTGCATCTGCAGCTATACAAGAAACATTTTGAGTGATGGCAAGAGTTGCATCTATGCGTTTGTTTGCATCAGATACATATTTCTTAAGTTGTACAAGATCATCACTACCAATTGGTGCACCTTTGGAATCAGCACTAACTACAGCACGAGAGAATGCATCAAGCATCAGAAAGTGAAATAGATCGAGAATGTGATCGAAGTGCTCCTAACCTGCAAGGAATGGCACTAATTTCTAATTTAATTCTACAAAGGGTGAGGAATGGCTCTTAATAATTACACTGCAATGGTTCGTAACTGAAATAAGTTCCATTTGAAATAATTTCAAAAGAAAAAAATTCTTAACTGATCAAAAAAGGCTTTTAAAAATTCTGAGCTAACCTCTGTTCAACTGACAAGAGTCATGGAAACCCCATCGATAAGTGAACTTAATGAATCCATTGAAGCTCTAAGCAATTATCGAGACCGGCTTAGGAAAGAAGTGATCTCAATTTCGAACAAGCTTCGCATCCCATCGGAAAAAATCGAATTATCATTAAAACAACATTCAGAATTAGAAAAAATAGAAGCTATGCTTAAAAAACTTATCTTACAAAAAACTAATAAAGCTATTAATAAAGATGAATTAAACGAACTCAAATGACATTTCTAAGTTTTCACCTAAGCAATAAAGTTATTTCATTTAATAATGAAATAATTTTGAACTATAAATCATTTTATCTCACAAATAAGACGTAACTTAAATGAAAGAAAATAGGAAACAATTTCTTAAAGGTCTTAATAGTGAGCAATCTCTAGCAGTTAATCATTTAAATGGGCCATTGCTAGTTTTAGCAGGTGCTGGCAGTGGTAAAACCCGTGCCTTAACACACCGAATTGCTCACTTAATATCGGAATACAAAATAGATCCTTCCGAAATATTAGCTGTCACTTTTACAAATAAAGCAGCTAGAGAAATGAAAGACCGACTTGAATTACTTTTAGCCCAAAAACTTGCAGAGAAACAATTTGGTCAACCTTTCAATACTTTACCAACTGTTGATCAACGTCAATTGCGTAATCGTATATACCAAGAAATTAGTAAAGAACTTTGGATTGGTACATTTCATGCTCTTTTCTCAAGGCTTTTGCGCTTTGATATTGATAAATATGTTGATAAAGAAGGTTTAAAATGGACTAGGCAATTTTCAATTTACGATGAATCTGATGCTCAAAGTCTTGTCAAAGAAATAGTCACACAAGATTTACAGTTAGATCCCAAAAAATTCGAACCAAAAAAAATTCGCTGGGCTATAAGCAATGCTAAAAATCAAGGCGTTTTACCTGATTCATATGAAAAGCAAGCAGAAGGTTACCGAGCAAAGCTTATTGCACAAACTTATAGCCTCTACAGAAAAGCATTAGCCGCAAATAATGCCCTTGATTTTGATGACCTACTTCTTATCCCTGTCCAACTTCTCCAACAAAATGAAAGTGTAAGAGGTTATTGGCATAAAAGGTTTAAGCATGTGCTTATTGATGAGTATCAAGATACAAATTGGACTCAGTATGAATTAATAAAGCTCTTAGTTACTAACGGGGCCTCACCATCCTTATTTCACAGTTGGAATGATCGTTCAGTCTTTGTAGTAGGGGATGCAGATCAAAGTATTTATAGTTTTCGTTCTGCAGACTTTCGAATCCTTATGGGTTTTCAAGAAGATTTTGGAGACAAGAAACCAGACAAAATGTCCTCCACTATTGTAAAACTCGAAGATAATTACCGTTCCACTGGGACAATCCTGGGAGCAGCTAATTCATTAATTTCTAATAATACTGAAAGAATAGATAAAGTTCTCAGAGCGACAAGGGAGCAGGGAGAGGCCATCAAACTAACTAGATGTGATGATGAGATATCCGAGGCAGAAGCAGTTGTTCATCGTTTAAGAATTCTAAATGCAGGTAATCAAGAGTTCTGCTGGGGAGACATGGCCGTACTGTATAGAACAAATGCTCAGTCAAGGGCTATCGAAGAGTCTCTGGTCAGATGGAGTATCCCTTACATAGTTGTAGGTGGTTTACGTTTTTATGATCGCAGAGAGATTAAAGATATTTTGGCGTATTTGAAATTATTGATAAACCCTGCAGATAGTGTAAGTCTATTGAGAGTGTTGAATGTGCCCAAAAGAGGTATTGGCAAAACAACGGTTCAAAGACTTAATGACGCTTCCAGCCAACTGAGTATTCCTCTTTGGGAACTAATAAATGATGTGGAAGCAGTTAAAACATTAGGAGGTCGATCTGCAAAAGGTCTTTTGAACTTTAGTGAACTTATAAATGATCTTCAAAGTCATTTAAATAGTGTTCCTCCCTCTCATTTAATCCAGCTTGTGATGGAAAAAAGTGGCTATATAAATGAATTAATTGCAACTGCCACTGATGAAGCTGAAGAGCGTAGGCGCAATCTTCAAGAACTGGTTAATGCTGCACTGCAATACCAAGAAGAAAATGATGCTGCAGATATAGAAGGCTTTTTATCTAGTGCAGCCTTGGCTAGCGATTCTGACAATAAAAATACAACTGTTGATCGGGTCACATTAATGACATTACACAGTAGCAAAGGTCTGGAGTTCCCTTTGGTTTGTCTTGTTGGCTTGGAACAAGGTCTTTTCCCGAGTTATCGTTCATTAGATGATCCAGCCTCTCTAGAAGAAGAAAGACGCCTCTGTTATGTAGGCATTACACGAGCGAAAGAAAGACTTTTCCTTTTTCATGCTAGCGAGCGAAGATTATGGGGTGGGATGAGAGAACCAGCAATACCATCTTTATTTCTAGCAGAAATACCTTCTCATTTAATAGAAGGAGATACACCAATTGCAGGAGGGACTTCTTTAAGGCGTGATAGACATTTAGAACGTCTGACGCGAGTAGATCGTCTAAACAATAAATCAGAAAACTTTACAACCTCTATAGGGACGCCCAAAAATGCAGTCCGACGAATGTCTGGAGGGCCCTCACCTGGTAAAGAATGGTTAGTCGGAGACAAGGTGATGCATAGCTCATTTGGGGAAGGTGAAATTACACATAAATTTGGGGAAGGTAACAAAGCAACTCTTGCAATCAAATTCAAAGGAATAGGCGCAAAGATTCTTGATCCAAGATTGGCGCCTATTGAGGAGCTTAAAAAAGAATAAAGCTACATCCCATGCAATTCGAAAAAATAAAAAGCAAACTATTTTTATCAGAATTGGGGACTGTAAAAGATTCCCAATTTAAGCCTAGTTATTCAGACCTCAAAGAGATTATAAATGCACTAATTATTGCATCAGAGAAAATTAACATTAGTCAAGTCGCAATCGTAGGAGGAGTCATAAGAGACCAATTGGCCCATTATTATCTACAAGTGCCTCTCAAAAAAATAAAAGACTTAGATATAATTATCGAAGGTTCGGCTTCCACATTAGCGAGACAAATTCAAAATAATCTTGGCTCCAAAAGAGTTGCTATTATTAGAGACAATAGCTCATATAATACTATTCAAATAGAAATCGATGAGATCCGAATAGATATAGCTAGCTCAAGAAAGGAAATATATCCAAAACCAGGTGAGAATCCAAAAATAGAAGCTGCCAGTTTAAAAGAAGATTTAAGAAGAAGGGACTTTACATTAAATGCTATTGCAATAGATATAAAAAAAAATATTGTGATCGATCTGTACCAAGGTCAAGATGCAATAAAGAATCGACAACTAAAATTCATCCATTCTCAAAGTGTTACCGATGATCCGACTAGAGTCATCAGAGCTGCTCGTTATGCAGCCAGACTGGGTTTTAAATTAGCGCCTATAGCTCTTCAACAAATCAACTCGACTATTGAAGAATGGCCTTGGTCTTGGCAGTCAGGAGAATCTGCCTCCTCAGCACCTCCAGCTTTAAGTACAAGGCTACGTATGGAGTTAGAAATTTTATTTAAAGAAGAGGCATGGGAAAAAGCTCTTACCAATCTTGAATCATGGGGAGCTCTATTGCTTTTAGATAGTGATATTCAAAATGACCAAGACTGGGGAAGACGCATTAAATGGGGATTAAAGCTCAACATCAATCCACTAACTGCTCTGATTGCAGGGGCCTCAAATCGACTTGAATTGGCAGAGAGATTACAATTATCAATACAGCAACAAAAAATATTAGGTGAAAGTATTGAAATAGAAAATTTTTGCAAAAGCATTAATCTCACTAAAAACTGTCTAACATGGTCTCCATCTAAATGGAGTAATGAGATAGAGCTTCGAAATTGGCATTCAGAAGCAATAGCTATTGCAGTTTGCCTTGGCACTCCTCATTGGCACTCACTATTGCGTTGGGTTAGGCGTTGGAGATTAATTCAATCGCCTACCTCTGCAAAAGAGTTAATCAAAGAAGGTTGGGAACCTGGTCCCAACCTAAGAGAAGAGTTAAAACGGCGTAGATATAAAAAATTAGACAGGCTCTACTGACCCAACCTGAATCCAAGGTCCATCATTTACTAATTCTGCTCCTACTTCTTTAGAACAAGACAGAGCAAGAGGACCACAAGTTTGTGGGTCGACAATTAGTTCCATTATTTGCTTATGGTGATCACTATTTTTTTGTATATCCCCAAGTATTAATTCAAAAGGAGCATTCCCAACTGGATGCAACAAATTCCAAAAAGCTCGATTAGCTGGGGCGAGAGTACTTGAATATCCATCGCGAAAGAGATTTATCACCCCGCTAAATGCAGGAATCTTTTTTGCTTCTAATTTAATCTTGATTGGCGACATCCCACGATTAAGACGATTAGAGTTACTGGATCGCAGCATCTCATTTAAATGGCCTAATAAACCAAATCCAGTAATATCAGTACAAGCATGAACAATTTTGGAATCAGATTTATAATTTTTCATTTTCACAAGGTCCTCAACCAAATTATGTTGACTAATATTTAATATTTCTATAACTTGATCTATATAACATGGATTAACTGCATTTCGCATCGCCGCAGCAAATAAAACTCCACTGCCAAGTTGTCGACTTAACAGGATAACGTCTCCTATTTGCATACCATCTTTCAACCACATATTCATATCATCTGAAACTATTCCATTAATACTTAAAGATATATCTATTCCTAATGTAATAGGAGCAGTAGGTTCACTCCTATCCTCCATAGTGTGACCTCCAATAATCTTGGCATCTTGCAACTCAAGGACTGATTTAATACCTCTTAGAGATTGACTTAATAACTCTTTCTGCATTCCAATTGATACAGCAGGGAGATTTATTAAAGGTTGAGCAGATATAACCGAAGCACCAGTTGCCCAAATATCTGAACAGGCATGCAAAGTTGTTAATCGAGCATTTAACCAGGGATCACTAATTAACGCAGGGAAACCATCAACGGTTTGAACAACCCCTTGACTTGAGGGTAAAGAAAAGATTAATGCAGCATCCTTCGGATTGTCTCCAAGATCGGCTAAATCAGATTCATACAAGGCATGTTTCAAAGGTTCTGATGATAGTTTTGCCGCACAACCTCTACAAGCAAAGCTCGCTTTAATCTGATGTTGCTCATCTTTCATAAGCACTTGAGGAGAAAGCATATCCATAAATCTTTTATCAATTACTTTCTTTAACCTCCACAGCAAAGGGCTCGGTCCTACTAAGCAATTACTCCAAAAGGCCCACCCATAAGATTGCTCTGAACTAAAAGGACCCCCTATTAATTGCAGAGCATGTTTTTGCGGTTTCCATCGCAAGAGCTTCAAACCTCTGCTAAATCTTTCAAGGTTTCGTGCTAATGGCTTTGCAGAACGTACAGCCCAAACTCCGGAAGGAGGTCGATAATTATTTTTGAAAACACCACAATCCCCCGTAACGAATATATATGAGTAGTCAATTGACTGAAATGTCGAAGAAGTTAATGCTCTACCGGAATGATCAACAGACAAGCCACTCTTTTGAAGCCATGGTGAGCAAAGACTACCAGTACAAAGAAGTCCAGGACATCTGACGAGGTCCATACTTTCAACCAACTCAATCTTATAGCGTAATAGAACTTTCCTAATATTTTTTTCTAGCTTTCCTGAATAAACTTGCAATATCAAAGGGCGATCAGGCCACCTTCTTCTTAAGGCAAAAATGATTTCAAAAGCTGCCAAACCTGATCCCACTACCGAAAAGGGTTTAGATCTGGATAAATTTGATTGATCATCTTGCTTCTCAATCCATTTAATTGCTTTATCAAAGGGTTTTATTGGAACATATGAATCTATTGAAGTTAACTTTGGATTTCCAGCTGTATTTCTTGTCTCAGAACCAACATCAAGGCTAAGTGTTGAGAAAATAATTGGCGGTCGATTGTATAAAAATATTTTTTTCCTATTCAAATCTAAACCTTTTATTTCTGCAATAACTAATGCAACACCAGCTCTATTTGCCAAGCTTCTTAAATCAATTTCAGTTTCTTTTAAAAGATATTCTCCTGATATCACTCCGGGAATCATCCCAGAATAAATTGTTGTGCTATCTCTATTAATGAGAGTTATTAAACCTTTAGGCCTTAACTCTGGGCAATTAGCCCATCTCAATAAAACCAGGGCATGGCTATGCCCTCCGCCAGCAAGTACAAGATGGTCAAACAAAATTTCTCATCGGATTCTCCCAAATCTAAAACGAATTGTTTCTCTCTAGAGCAATCACGTCTAGGAGTATTAGGAGGAAGTGGTCTTTATTCAATGAATTCAATTAAAAATATAAAGGAATTAGATATTGAAACACCTTATGGAAAGCCTTCGGACAAATTACGAATAGGAGAGTTAGGAGGAATGGAAGTTGTGTTTCTTGCACGTCATGGAAGGAACCACACAATACCGCCATCTGATATTCCTTATAAAGCAAATATTTGGGCCCTTCGTTCTTTAGATGTTCGTTGGATTCTTTCTCCATCAGCTGTTGGCTCACTAAAAGAACAAATAAGACCTCTAGATATAGTCATACCAGATCAATTTATTGATCGAACTCATCAAAGACCTATCACATTTTTTTGTGAAGGTGTTGTAGCTCATGTATCAATGGCAAATCCTTTTTGCTCTGATCTGTCAAAGTTAGTTTCTGAAGAGGCTGAAAAGATTATTCCAGAAGGCCAACAAATTCATCGAGGAGGGATTTATCTGGCAATGGAAGGTCCTGCCTTTTCAACAAGGGCAGAATCTCTGCTTTATAGAAGTTGGGGATGTGCCGTAATAGGCATGACTAACCATACTGAAGCTCGTTTAGCTAGAGAAGCTGAAATTGCATATGCATCAATATCAATGGTTACTGATTATGACTGCTGGCATGAAAATCATGAAAAAGTAACTGTAGCAATGGTTATTGACAATCTTAAAGCTAATGCACTAGTTGGAGAAAAAATAGTAGAAAGAACAGCAAAAAAACTATCTTCTATAAGACTTATAAGCTCTGCTCATTCAGCATTAAAAAGCGGCCTTGTAACAGACAAACAAAAAGTACCTAAGTGCACAAGAAACAAAATAGATATTTTCACAAAGCCTTATTGGGGCTCATTTGAAGAAAATGATCCCCAATAAGTTCAGTCTTTAAAAATATTTGATTTAAATCAAGCAGAACCAACGCCTGTATAAGAGCCGTAGAAAAAGATCCCTAATACAAAAATTACGGCTATTCCGCCCGCAGTCGCTACTAGCCATAAAGGCAGAGCGCCTTCTGTCCATCGTCTTTCCCATGAAACAGCTGGGCGTCCGTCAGAGAGCCTATCGCCCAAGCGTCCATCAGGTCCTTTGGTACTCATGATTGAAGAAATTAATTGAATTAGTTAAAGAAGTAACTTGAGAAAAGAATTCCCATTACGAAAACAAGAAGAAGTCCTAGGTAAAGGCTCGTTCTGTTTAATTCAACAGGCAACTTGTTTGGATTGGGATTAACTTGCATGGCAAATAAAAGTGATCAATCAATAGCAAGGGTGTTTATTTCAGGCGCAAATCAAGTTGAGCCTTGGAATCAAATCTTTCGGTAACAACTGGAGCTTTAGCTTCAGAGCCTTGGAAATAAGTATCTGGTCTTGGAGTGCCAAATGCATCATAGGCAAGGCCTGATGATACAAATAGGAATCCTGCAACAAAAATAGCTGGAAGAGCTACTGCATGGATGATCCAATAACGGACACTTGTAATGATCTCAAAAAATGGGCGTTCCCCTGTGGAGCCGGCAGCCATAGCCTCACGCGAATCAGCCTATAGATCTTATCAAGGCTCGAACTGAACTATGGAAATGATTATGCAGCTTGGTTACACAGCGTTGCGGAATTAATCAGCAAAATCAACTCAACCTAGCCAGCGCAATAGATTTCCTCGTTCTCCAAGAACAAATCCTTTTGTGTCGCCTCCCTCAAAACCTTTGTTAAAAATAATTCTTATGAAATTTGTTGGAACTAAATCTCCTACAGGATCTTTAAACCAAGTAGTTCCATCATCATTACTTACTAATAAAGTGCCATTACCTCCAGCGGCCCAAATAGCATTATCAGGGGACCAATCGATATCCAAATAGTTATATCCATTAAGGATTGGGATTATTGGTTTTCCCCAACTATCTAGGTCTTGAGGGTCATTAAGAAATCTGATTTCAGCTCCTCTAGAAAGCATCCATAAATTCCCATTTGGTTGGTAACCAACGCTCTGTACTCTTTTACTACTTGCTCTTTGATGAGGTTCCCAAGCATTACTCCCTCTTTGCAAAACAGAGAAAAAATTCCCCAAACTACTGACACTTATATAAGTTCCATCATCATTTCTTCTTAAATCTCTAATACCGCCAGAACCTGAAGAATCAATAACTAAGGACTCCCAATTCTCACCAGAGTCATTTGTTTGATAAATAGCACCAGCAGTTGTGGCAAGTTCTGCAGAATCTGAACCAATAGTTTTAATAAAATAAGGATCTCCAGGCAATTTGTTCCCTAATGAGATTCTTGTCCAATTTTTTCCTGCATCATTTGTATGAAGAACCAACCCTGGCTGACCTGCAATCCATCCTTCATCTCCAGTAAAATCAACACTGACAAAACGGTAATTACCTTCAGTAGAAGAAATGTCTAAAGACCTTTCTTGCCAAGTATTCCCCCCATCATTTGTCTCAAGAATTAATCGATCTGTTCCCACTAGAAAACCTTTTTTATCGTCAACGAAACTAATATCTAGAGGATTTGCCTCAGTATTAAGATCTATTGTTTGCCATGGGCTTGAGGGAGCCTCAGGAATCCTTGTTGCTACGCACCCTGTTAGAAAAATACCAAGACTTAGAGTCAGTATTAAATTAATTGTGTAAGAAAAAAAACGATTCATAAAGCTGAAAATTTTAACGCAGAGAATAAAGAGAGAGGAAACATGCAGCCGCAAAGGCCAAACCTCCAAAAATCAATACATTTTTCTGACCTGAAGGGAGAGTATTAAACCCAAACCCATAACTCAAGTTTTCATCAAAACCACTAGGCTTCATTCTAGACCCAATATCTACGTAAGCGTCGATTCCTTCCCTGCAAACAGGACAACGAAATTTTTCCTTATCCAGATCCAAAAAAGAAGTTCCTTTGGGAATTGCAAATTTTTTAATGCCTTCTAATGGGTCATATACATAACCACAACTTCGGCATTCAAAACGATGATATTGGACTTCATCCTTTGAAACCTCTATTAAATCTTCTTGTTTTTGTGGGATCTCACTATCTTTTGAAGCATTAGATGCTGGTTGAATGTCATCGTTCACAGTTTGCACTCTCACACAACTCAACTTTATATACCCTAAGAACAAAAATGAATGTCAAAATGATATTTAAATAAGTATTCTCAAATGTTCTCCCTGCAGGGTTATGACTACTTTCTAGGTTTTCTTTTGCTCTCTGCAGCTGTTCCTGTACTTTCTTTAATAACCAATAAGCTCATATCTCCTTCTAGTAAAGCGGGTGAAAGGCAGTTGACCTACGAATCCGGGATGGAACCAATTGGCGGAGCTTGGATTCAATTCAATATTCGTTATTACATGTTTGCGTTGGTTTTCGTTATTTTTGATGTAGAGACAGTATTTTTATATCCATGGGCAGTAGCTTTTCACCGGCTTGGATTATTAGCATTTATAGAAGCACTTATTTTTATTGCAATTTTGGTTGTAGCACTAGCATATGCATGGAGAAAAGGTGCACTAGAATGGAGTTAATTCAGTGACTGAATTACCTGCGACAAAAACAGTTCGGGATCTTAGAGCAGCTTCCTGTGGGCCAGTAGGTGCACCAACTGTTACTAATGAGCTAAGTGAAAACATTATTCTTACCAGCCTGGATGATCTTCATAACTGGGCACGACTAAGTAGTCTATGGCCCCTCTTATATGGAACAGCCTGTTGCTTCATTGAATTCGCCGCCTTAATTGGATCAAGGTTTGACTTTGATCGATTTGGATTAGTTCCTAGAAGTTCTCCTCGACAAGCTGACCTATTAATTGTTGCTGGAACAGTAACAATGAAAATGGGACCTGCATTAGTAAGGCTTTATGAACAAATGCCAGATCCAAAATATGTAATAGCAATGGGCGCATGCACAATTACTGGAGGAATGTTCAGCGCAGACTCTACAACTGCTATTCGTGGAGTAGATAAATTAATACCTGTTGACCTTTACCTGCCTGGATGCCCCCCTAGGCCAGAAGCGATTTTTGACGCCGTAATCAAGCTCAGAAAAAAAGTAGGGAATGAGTCATTTCTTGAAAGATCAAAGCTAAATCAAACTCATCGTTACCTAACTATCCCTCACAAAATGAAGAGAATTGAGGCTCAAGTCACAGGAAAATATCTAAATGCTGATACTCAAAAAGCAGCTTTAAAAGAAGCAAAAAGTCAATTAATGAAAGAACAAACTCCAACATCTAATCCTATTAAAGTTTCTACAAAAGAAACTTTATAGAAATGGAAATGGAAAACCCTTCAATTGAAGAAGTAGAAAATTCTAGTGAACTTACTGGTCCTAAAGCTGGCCCCATAAGTACTTGGTTGTCAGAAAAAAATATTAACCACACTATTCTTGAGCAAGATCATGTTGGAGTTGAAATACTTGGAGTAGAACCTGATGATCTTTTCAATATTGCTGCTCTTCTGAAAGCAGATGGGTTCAATTATCTCCAATGTCAAGGAGGTTATGACGAAGGTCCAGGGGAAAAGCTTGTTTGCTTTTATCATTTAATTTCAATGATGGACTTTGATGAAAATTCAAATTCTAAAGAAGTTCGATTAAAAGTTTTTCTTGATCGAGATGGTGATTTAACAGTCCCAAGTCTTTATGCTCTTTTCAAAGGCTCAGATTGGCAAGAGCGTGAAACTTATGACATGTATGGTATTAATTTTGAAGGTCATCCCCACCCAAAAAGATTATTAATGCCAGAAGACTGGAAAGGTTGGCCTTTAAGAAAAGACTATGTCCAACCTGATTTTTATGAAATGCAAGACGCTTATTAAATACTAGAGTTTAGATTCTTTTCTATATTTGCGAAAAAACCTCATTATCGCTATTGAAAGACGTCTCGGGTCATGCCTCAAAATAGATGCAGGTTTTTCACCGCGAAGTTCTCTTTGAATAATTCTATATCCTTCATTAATTAATTTATCTCTGTCACAAGTAACGGGTTCTGCACCTTTATATCTGTAGTAATCCACAAGTGGTGAATCAGATAAATCAGATTGAACCAAAATTGTATTAAAGATTCTTTTTGTAATACCCAAACTTGCAAGTTGAGATTCTATAGCTCTTATATGACCTTCTACATTAAGTCCATCTGTTTCACCTGGCTGAGTCATCAGATTACATATATATAATTTTGGTGCCTTGCAACGTTGAATCGCTTCTACTATCTCAGGAATAAGTAAATTAGGTAATAATGATGTATATAAACTACCTGGCCCTAATACGATTATTTCAGCATTATTAATAGCCTCTATAGCACTAGCAAGAGCAGGTGGTCTTTCAGGTATGCATCCAACTCTTACAATTGGACTTGTAGCTTTTCCTATTGATGACTCTCCATAAATCCTTTCTCCATTCTCTAATTCTGCCCATAACCTTACATCTACATTAGTAGCTGGTACGACTTGTCCCTGCACAGCTAAAATGCGACTTGAAGCTGTTATCGCATTTTCAAAATTACCAGTAATAGAAGTTAAAGCTGTAAGAAAAAGATTACCAAAACTATGACCTTCTAATCCATTACCTGATGAAAAGCGATATTGAAATAAACGAGTCAATAATTGTTCTTCACTTGAAAGAGCTGCCAAACAATTTCTAATATCACCTGGAGGTTGAACTCCAAGTTCTCTTCTAAGTATTCCACTACTGCCTCCATCATCAGCGACAGTTACAATAGCTGTTATTCGACTGCTATATCTCTTCAATCCTTTAAGAAGAGAAGATAGTCCAGTTCCACCTCCAATAGCAACAATATTAGGTCCTCTTTTTAATTTGCTTTTAGCTAATAACGCATCTACTAAAAATGTATCTTTCGATGGAGCTAAAGCTTGAGAGATAGATCTGAAACTTCTACTTTGTCCAAAAATTAATAAACAAATACCTATTAAAAGAATTATTGGGCCAGTAATACTTATAGGCAGAATTGTAGTTATTGTTCCAAGAATCCAAAAAACAATTTCCAACAACCAATAAAGAGGTCTGAAATCTGCCCAGATTACAGCTCCTAGAATTCCTATTAAAAATCCAAAGCCAGATGCAAGCATCCATCGCTTAACAACAAGTCCAGGCAAAAGCCATCTTGCAGCTCTTTGAGAGCGTTTGATCAAATTTGTTTGATGAAATGCAGTCAAAGGTCTTTTCCTGACCTTTAAAAATTTTAATTTGCTTTGTGATCGACTTTTCAATGGCTTTTTTTAAGGAAATAACCTTTACAAGTTTTTCAATGAACTTTTAAAAGAAAACTTCACTAAATAGAAATTCCAGGCAGAATTATATAAAGCGATTGAGCATAACTAGTGCAAGCAAAGCAAATTATTCCTGCAATAGAAATAAAAGACCTTTCAATGGAATGGAAATCTACTCGTGTTCTAGAGAATCTTAATCTTTCAATATATCCAGGAGAACGCTTAGCAATAGTTGGTCCATCAGGCTCTGGGAAATCAACAATTCTTCGTCTTCTAGCGGGACTACTATTGCCATCAAAAGGAACTATTAGTTTATTTGGCAAAGAGCAGGAATATCTAAGGTTAGATCAAAATGATCCGCCTGACGTTAGGATTGTTTTTCAAAACCCAGCTCTTTTAGCGTCTCTAACAGTTGAAGAAAATGTTGGTTTTCTTTTAAAAAGGAATAGCAAATTTACTGAAGAGATCATTAATAAAAAAGTTAATCAATGTCTTAAAGCAGTTGGCTTATATGACATCGCAGAAAAATTTCCTGGTCAATTAAGTGGAGGAATGCAAAAAAGAGTTAGCTTTGCAAGAGCTTTAATTAATGACTCAAATGTCCCAAATGCTATGCCTTTACTTTTATATGATGAACCAACAGCTGGTTTAGATCCTATAGCGAGCACAAGAATTGAAGACTTAATAGTAAAAACAACTGATTTTGCTGGAGGTTCCTCAATAGTAGTAAGTCACGTACTAAGTACAATTGAAAGATCTTCCAAAAGAGTATTATTGCTTTATGGAGGTAAATTCCAATGGGAAGGTTCTATAGAGGAATTCAAACAAAGTGATAATTCTTATGTAAAACAGTTCCGTACGGGTAACCTTCAAGGACCTATGCAACCTAAGGACATTTAACTTCTATGCGACGTAGTCTTAGAGATGCAATTGTAGGATTTTCTCTGATAGGAGGTATAGCCCTATTTTCAGGCAGCATGCTTTGGCTGAGAGGAATACGATTTAGCAATGATTCATGGACACTTACAGCTAGATTTAAAGATGCTAGCGGTCTTTCAGAAATGTCTCCCGTTACATATAGAGGAATAATTGTTGGTTCGGTTAAGAAAGTTAATTTCGATCCAATATCTGTAAAAGCAAAGCTAGAAATAAACTATACAGATTTAATCTTAAGAAAGCCAGCATATGCAAAGGTTGTCACCAATTCTGTATTAGGTGGGGATGTTCAAGTTTCCTTAGTAAGCTTAGGTTTGCCTACAGAAGAAAAATACTTGCCCACCTCGAAGAACTGCAACAAAGAAAAAATTGTTTGTGCAGGAGACACTATAAAAGGCAAAGAATTAAAAAGTATTTCATCACTAACAGAAGAGATTCAGAAGATACTTTATAGAGCAGAAAAAGAAGATTTGATGGGGGACATTGTAGATTCAATGCAACAATTTGACAAAACACAAGAGAATCTAGATAAACTAATTATACTATCTAAATCTGAATTAAATAGAGCAAAACCTATTATTACAGAGTTAATAAAAGCAGCTTCTCATTTAAATAATATATTAGCAGCAATAGACAATCCAAAGACATTGGAAGACATAATACAAACTGCAAGTTCTGCAAATTCTTTAGCAGAAAAAATGAGTGAATTAGGTACTAATTTAGAAAGTCTTACTCAAGATAAGGAACTAACAAATGCAATTAGAGATGTAACAATAGGTTTAAGTAAGTTTTTCAATGATGTTTATGAATAAGTAACAATTAAATTAAACTAATTATCTATAATGTAACTGTGTTAATAGCATCCATTGCAATAGATGCTATTGCTTGATCACTGGCTTTTGGTAATTGAACATATTTGCCACCTGCAGCTTCTGCTAAATCTTTTCCAATTCCGCTGGCAATAAATTTCCTTTCTGTATCTATGACTAATAATTTAATACCTAAATTCCTATATTTGGCAGCGATATCAATCACTTCTTGTTTCAGATCAACAGGTTCTTCTTCAATAGGAGGTTGGCCAAGAGAAGCGCTTAAAGGGATGTTTCCTCTGCCATCAGTTATTGCCACCACAACCACCTGTCCCAAATCACCAGTAGAAAGGGCATTCACAGCTACTCTCGCAGCTTGAGTCAATCCATGAGAGAGAGGGGAGCCCCCCCCACAAGGCATTGTTTCTAGTCTTCTTTTTGCTGCTGTAATTGACCTGGTAGGAGGGAGTAAAACTTCAGCCTGTTCTCCTCTAAAAGGTATCAAAGCAACCTCATCCCTATTTTCATAAGCTTCTGTAAGCAAACGAATAACAGCCCCTTTAGCACTTTGCATACGATTTAAAGCCATCGAACCACTTGCATCTACTAGAAATATGACTAATGCTCCTGCTTTCCTTTGTAAGAGCTTGGCTCGTAAATCACCTTGTTCAACAATTACTTTTCTTCCTGGCTTCCTAGAACGTCTTACTTTTTGATAAGGAGCTGCAGCTCTCAATGTTGCATCTACAGCAATTCTTCCAACTGGACCACGAGGAAGAATTGGCTTGACATATCTCCCACGATTATCACTTAATACTGCAGACCGACTGCCGCTGTTACCGGTTTTAGACTTGGCAGAAGAAAACAGCAAAAGATCTGGATCAACTGCACATGCTTCTGGATCAAGCATAAATTCTTCTGGTATAGGGGGAGAACTTTCTTCTTGTTGTTCTTCTTCTTGTTCTTCTTCCTCCGATTCATCCTCAGATTGATCATCTTCTTGTTGATCTTGAGGAGGCGGCTGTTGATCTTCTGGTGGTGGTGGCTCCATCTGATCTTCTTCAGGTGGGATTTGCAGAGCTCTTGGAGCTATCACAAGCCTCACTGCAACCTTAAGGTCATCAGCCTCAACTTGATCTCTACCTCCTAGAGCAGCATTTGCTTTAGCTACTCGAACTGCATAAAGTTCTGACCTATGACCTTCAACTCCTCCTCGAATTGCTTCAGTAACTAAATATTTAATCTGTTCTTGACTAATTTTGACATCTGGAAGCCATTGCCTCGCCAACAAAAGTTGTGTAGAAAGAGCTTCTGTCTGCTCAGTAAAACGTTTAGCAAAGCTTTCACTTGATTGACCATGCTGAATAGCAGATTGAGTAATTTCAACTCTTTGCTCATTGGTAATCAATTGATCAGCCGATAAAACAATTGCAAAACGGTCTAACAAATGATCGCGCACGGGTCCTTCTTCAGGGTTATAAGTCGCAATTAAAAGAGGTCTACAAGGGTGGCTAAGACTTAATCCTTCTCTTTCTATCCTGTTTTCACCAGCTCCAACAGCAGAAAGAATTAAATTAACCAAACCATCATCTAAAAGATTTAACTCATCTACATATAAAACACCTCTATGAGATTCAGCTAATAAACCTGGCTGAAAAACAGGCGTTCCTGTCGAAAGAGAAGCAGTTACATCTACCGCTCCAACTAACCTATCTTCCGTAATGCCTAAAGGGACCTGAACAAAAGGTGCTGAAATTACTTTCTGAGGAAGTTCTATATCAGATTTGTTTTCACTAAAAAAGCCAAGTTTTTGTTCTATTAATTTCTTTGTGGAATCATCCCATTCATCTGAAAATTTTGGATCTAGATTTCTTCCCGATGGAGCAAGACTATTTGCAGAAGTTTGAGAATCAATTTGCGAATCTGTGTCTAAAATTTCAATAGGAGGCATTAATGCATGCAAAGCCCTTGCTAAAACAGATTTACCTGTACCTCTTCCTCCAGCGATAATTACTCCGCCAAGGCCTGGATCAACAGCAGCCAGCATTAAAGCCAGCTTTAGAGTGCCATGGCCAGTTATTGCCGCCAATGGAAAGGCTCTGTTAGCCATTCCACTAACTGATAAATCATCAGTAGATTTTGGAGTGTTCTTCATAGCACCTACTCCATTAGCCATCATTGCTTAAATAACAATTGATTTTGCTCTACTTTGATTATGAACTAATGAGTACTTCTTCAAGTCATTCATCAAAAAGTCTTGCCATCGCTTTAGGGGCAAATATACCAAGCAAAGCAGGTTCTCCAATAGATACACTAATAGCAATAAGGCCCATCCTTGAAGTTATTATTTGTGATTGGATTTCTTCATTATTTCAAGAAAATGTAAATATAAGTCCTTCTTCGAAATCCATTAATTGGCAATGGTCCCCTTTATTTCAAACAAAAGCAGTAGGAGGGCCACCTAATCAATCAGATTTTATTAATGCTGTCCTAGTAGTAGATGGAAAAATTATGGATTTATTAGAACCCTCAGAAAGTGCAGTTCTTGATTTATTAAAAAGGACATTAAAAATCGAAAGAGATTTCGGACGTAATAGAACCCAATCTGCTATTCGATGGGGGCCTAGAACCCTTGATATAGATCTTATTGCTTGGGGAGAACTCCATGTCAAAAATCAAAATCTTACATTGCCTCATCCACGACTAATTGAGAGAAATTTTGTATTAAAACCTCTTTCTGCAGCTCTGCAACAAAATGATGCTTCTATCCAACAAATACCTCCCCAAGAAAATTGGGCTGAATAAAACAAATTGAACAATAAATCACAATTCCATTTCAAATTCGCCATGCTTTAAGAAAATTTGCAGAAGTTTTTATGACGCCTTTACCTCAACCTGAACCTTCAAAAGTCTTAAAAGTAAATTCATTTCTTCAGGCAAAGAAAATCAGGTTTGAAATAAATAGACTTGAACTACCAATAGGAGTAGAAGGCGAATTTGGAATAATTCGTCACCCTGGAGCATCAATTGCCGTTCCAATTACTAATGAAGGTCGAATAGTTATTCTTCGTCAATATCGTTTTGCAATTTCCCGAAGACTACTTGAATTTCCTGCTGGGACTCTTGAAGCAAATGAAAGTCCTCTCAATTCAATGAAAAGAGAACTTGAAGAAGAAAGCGGTTATTCAGCATCGAAATGGGATCATTTAGGACTAATGGTTCCATGCCCAGGATATTCAGATGAAGAGATAAACATTTTTCTTGCTAGAGATCTTCAGCAGCTTGAAAAAAAACCACCCGGCGACATTGATGAAGACATTGAAGTACTTCTAATGACAAAGGAAGAGCTAAATAAATGCATATCAAATGGGGAAGAAGTATTAGACGGAAAAAGTATTACTGCTTGGCATAGAGCTTGCCAATTCCTGAATCTTTAAACCACTAAAAATCTTCTTAATTGATTGAACAACGTATTCTTGTTGTTCAATCGTGATTTCTGGGAAGATAGGAAGACTAAGCACCTGATTACAAATTTTTTCTGTAATTGGTAAAGTTGCTTTATAAGAAGGCAAATTCTTATATGCAGGCTGTAAATGTATAGGTATTGGATAATAAATAATAGTTTTAACTCCTAATTCTTCTAAATTTTTTTTAAGCCAATCTCTAGAAAAACTTTTAGGAAGCTCTTTGATTTTATTTGTTAGCTTATTATTTATTTCTTCACTTGTTCCTAACTCATATTCTGAAAAATTTTTAACCTTCACAACGAACTGATTCCATCCATGTATAATTCCAGATTCAAAAGTATAACTAGGTATTTCAAGGAAAGTTAATTCTTTTAAAAAATACTGGTATGTCAAAGCAACTTTATTTCGCTTTTCTACCCATTCTGCAAGTCTAGGTAATTTCACATTCAATATTGCGGCCTGCAAAGCATCTAGGCGACTGTTATATCCCAAGTTTGTATGAAAATATCTTTTTGGCATGCCATGAATGGCGAGTTCTCTAATTTTTTGAGCAAGCTCATTATTATTTGTAGAAACCGCACCTGCATCGCCTGCCGCGCCTAAATTTTTAGTTGGGAAAAAACTAAAACATCCAATATCTCCCCAACTTCCAACAGGTTTATTATTCCATTTTGCACCTACTGCCTGGGCACAATCTTCTATCACTTTTAATTCATATTTTCTGGCCAAATTCATTAATTTATCCATATCAACAGGACATCCGAAAAGATGCACAGGCAAAATTGCTTTTGTTTTAGAAGTAATTGCTTTTTCAATCTCATTAATATCGATTAAAAAACTACTCTCTTCTATATCAACAAAAATAGGTTGTGCACCAACATTACTTATGGCTTCTGCAGTAGCAAAAAAAGAAAAAGAAGGTGTAATAACTTCGTCCCCAGGGCCAATACCAATAGCTCTAAGGGCAAGAATCAACGCATCAGTGCCACTATTACAACCAACTACATTTCTCAAGCCAAGTAATTCTGAAAAAGACTCCTCGAAATCTTTAATTTCGCAGCCACCTATGTAATGGCCACTATGAAGAACTCTTAAAACAGCACTATCTAGTTCAGGTCCGATCTCGGACAACTGTTTTTCAAGAGTAAAAGGAGGCACATGCATAAATGCCACCCTAATTGTTGAAAAGAGTATCTGGCTGATTAATTGCCACTAAATCAACCAAACCATGAAGGTTCTTTACCTGGATGCCATTTAATATTGCACCCAATAGAGGGTTTTTGATTTTCATTAGGTAATCTCCTTTTAAGAATCGCATTCAAAGCAAGTCTCAAATCTTCGCCAGTAACAGACTGATCATTACCTGGGCTACTTCCATCTAAACGGCCCCGATATGACAATTGTTGTTCGCCATTAACTATTGGAGAAAAAAGAAAGAAATCAGGAGTGCATGCAGCCTTAAGGCTTTTTGCCAAGCTCTGATCTTGATCGAATAAATAAGGGAAACCCCATCCATTTCTATTTGCTTGTTCAGCAAGATCATCAGGAGAATCTTCTGGATGAGTGATCAGGCTATTGCTAGAGATAGCAATCATATCAATCAAATCTCCAAAATCTTTCTCTAACTCTGTTATTTGAGTCTCTATATTTTTGACAAAAGGGCAATGAGCGCAAATGAGCATTAACAAAAGAGGTTTTTGGTCAAACCTTTTACTATCTATTATTCGTATATCATTCTCATAAGAGCCTTTTAAATTTGTGCCTTGAACGATATTCAAACTAAAAGGAGGCAAGATCGTCCCTAAGGCCAACATTGTTGATGAAGTTCTAACCATTTTTAAGATTCTCGAAATTGCTAGAGATGTAGATCGTATAAATATATAAAGCCCTCAAAGAAAAACTGACCCTAAGATAAGAGAGAATTATTAAAAAGTTCCAATTATTTTTGATCAGATGCTTCTCGATCTAAGCGGTAAGAAAATCCTCGTTACTGGAATAGCTAACAATCGATCAATTGCATGGGGTATTGCACAACAATTACACCAGGCAGGAGCTGAGCTAGGCATAACTTATCTCCCAGATGAGAAGGGCAGATTCGAGTCAAAAGTTAAAGAGCTAACGTCTCCATTAAATCCAAGCCTTTTTCTGCCCCTAAATGTTCAAGACAACTCACAAATTGAAGAGGTTTTTAATGCAATTAAGAACCAATGGGGAAAACTAGATGGACTAGTTCACTGCCTTGCCTTTGCAGGCAAAGAAGAACTTATTGGAGATTACAGTGCTACCAGTTCAGAAGGTTTTGCTAGAGCATTAGATATAAGCGCATATTCATTGGCTCCTCTATGCAAACACGCAAAACCATTATTCAGCGAACAAGCAGGTGTTGTAACTCTTACTTATCTAGGAGCAGAAAGGGCAATACCTAACTACAACGTTATGGGTGTAGCCAAAGCTGCTCTTGAAGCATCAGTAAGATATCTATCTGCCGAACTTGGTCCAGAGAAACAAGTGCGAATAAATGCAATAAGTGCAGGTCCTATTAGAACTTTAGCTAGCTCTGCTATAGGTGGAATTCTAGACATGATTCACAATGTTGAAGAGAAAGCTCCTCTAAGAAGAACTGTCACACAGAAAGAAGTTGGCAATACAGCTGCATTCTTATTAAGTGATCTTTCAAGTGGTATTTCAGGTCAAACTATTTACGTAGATGCAGGATATTGCATTAATGGAATGTGATTTATCTGTCACTATGCGTTCAATTAAAGTGAAAATATGAACTCTTCTAGAAACGGAGAAGTACATCGAATCACAAAAGAAACGGACGTCTTAGTTCGTATAGATCTTGATGGAGAGGGGAAATGCCACATAGAAACTGGTATTCCTTTTCTCGACCACATGCTTCAGCAAATTTCGAGTCATGGTCTTTTTGACCTTGAAGTCAAAGCCAAAGGAGATACTCATATCGACGACCACCATACTAATGAGGATGTAGGGATAGCTTTAGGTCAAGCGCTTTCTAAAGCTCTTGGCAGTAGAGCAGGGATTTATCGCTTCGGCCATTTCATTGCACCGCTAGACGAAGCCTTGGTCCAAATCACATTAGATTGCTCAGGCCGTCCTCACCTGAGCTACAACCTAAATATTTCTGTTGAAAAAGTGGGTAATTATGATACTGAGTTGGTAAAAGAATTTTTCACAGCAGTCGTCAATAACAGTGGACTAACTTTGCATATTAGGCAGATAGAAGGAACCAATGCTCATCACATCATTGAGGCATGTTTTAAATCTTTTGCTCGAGCATTAAGAATGGCCACAGAATATGATTCCCGCAGAAAAGGCTCCATACCTAGTAGCAAAGGAGTTCTTGAACAAGCAGGTGACTCTAAATCAAAATGAAATTTTGCTGAATTTGGCAAGCAACTCACAACTTTCGCAAATTTAAGCGAAAATCATTAACAAATCTATATTTTGCACTGTGTCTACGAACGTCTTGAATGATTCCCCAGACAGCAATTGCTTGGATTTTGACAATAAAGATTGGGCTAGTGCTTATAAGAATGTCGAGAAAGAACTAACAGGAATTGAATTAAAAGCTAAAAAGGGTTCCATCCCTGAGGAACTATCAGGAACTTTCTATAGGAATGGTCCTGGTCAACTAGAACGTGGAGGGGAATGGGTTCATCATCCATTTGATGGAGATGGAATGATTGCTTCAATCAACTTTGATCACGGAAAAGTTAATTTCAGTAATCGCTTTATTAGGACCGAAGCTTGGGAGGAAGAAGAAAAAGCTAACAAATTCTTATATAGAGGTGTATTTGGAACGCAAAAACCAGGAGGTCAATTATCTAATGCTTTTGATCTTCGTCTTAAGAATATTGCCAATACAAATGTTGTAAGGCTTGGTAATGAGCTTCTAGCCCTTTGGGAGGCCTCAAGCCCATATTCATTAAATCCAACAACTCTTCATACAAATGGTCTCTCAAATCTTGATGGCATTCTAAAAAAAAATGAGGCCTTTAGCGCACATCCTCGTTTTGACCCAGGCCATCATGGAGAAAAAAGGATGGTTACTTTTGGCGTTAATACTGGGCCTAAAAGTTCTATTAGATTAATGGAATTTTCTAATGAGAAAAATAATTCAGGAACTCTAGTAAGTGATCGAAAAGATACTTTTAATGGATTTGCTTTCCTTCATGACTTTGCAATAACTCCTAACTGGGCAATATTCCTTCAAAATGCAATAGATTTCAACCCTTTACCTTTCATCATTGGACAAAAAGGTGCTGCTCAATGTTTAACGTCTAAACCAAATGGTCAATCTAAATTCTTACTTATTCCAAGAGATTGCGGTTCATTTTCTGGAGAACCCCCCTTAATATTTGACGCACCAAAAGGATTTGTATTTCATCATCTAAATGCTTGGGAGCAGGGCCAAGAAATAATAATTGAAAGTATTTTTTATTGCGATTTCCCTGCTATAAAACCTAATGAAGATTTTCGAAAAATTAATTTTGATCTTCTTCCTGAAGGCATTCTAAAAAGATGCAAAATCAATCTCAAAGATAAATCTTTTGATATAGAGACTCTAAGTAATCAATGTTGTGAATTTGCAATGGTAAATCCTAAATTACAGGGCTTATCTGCTAAATATGGTTGGATGGCAGCTGCTAATAAAAAGACAGGGAATGGTCCTTTGCAATTGATAAAAAAAATAGATCTTATAAGTAGAAAATCCTTGTTTTGGAGTGCTGCACCAAAAGGTTTTGTCAATGAACCATTAATGATAAGTAATTCATCTTCAATAGAAGATAGTGGATGGGTTATTGTTTTAATATGGGATGGCTCAAATGCTTGCACAGATTTAGTTATTCTTAAAGCAGATGATCTTTCAGAACAAGCAATCATTCAATTGCCAATTAATATCCCTTATGGATTACATGGTAGTTGGGTGTCAAATTAATTATCTCGATCTGATTTTTAAATCTCAATTAAGTTCAATAATATCTTTAAAATGAGGGATTAATAGTTTAAAAGCTTTTCCTCTATGTCCAATAGATTTCTTTTGTTCAGGTTCCATCTCAGCGAAAGTCTTTCCTGAGATTAATTCTTCGAAAATAGGATCATATCCAAATCCTTCTTTCCCTCTCGGCATAAATGTAATTAAGCCTTCACATCTTCCCTCTACCTCAATTAGAGTTTCATCTTTATAAGCCAAACAAATAGCTGTCTTGAAATGTGCTTTTCTATTTTTATAAGGCTTTAATTCTTCTAATAATCTATTAATCCTTTGCAAGTCATTATTGGCATATCTTGATGAATATATTCCAGGTGCGCCATTCAAAGAATCAACACATAAACCTGAATCATCTGCCAAGGCTAACTCTCCAGTTTTTCGAGCAATTGTCAAAGCTTTAATTCGAGCATTTTCTGCAAAACTTTTACCTGTTTCATCAACGTCTAGTCCTATTGGTTTAGGAAGAATATTTAATGAAAATTCCGCAAAAAGCCTTTTGAATTCTTTTAACTTACCTGGATTACTTGATGCAATAATCAAAGAAGTTCTTTTGTTTCTCCAAGAAACTAATTTATTCATATATCTTCGATCATCTTCTTAGCCCAATCTAAAGTTTTTCTAACTTCCTCTTTAGAAGGAGCTTCGCAATAAATTCTTAGCAAAGGTTCAGTTCCAGAAAAACGAAACATTATCCAATAACTTTGACCTAGGCGAAGTTTTATTCCATCGATAGCAATAATCTTTCTTACAGGGATGTCCAATATTGTTTTTGGAGGAGATTGAGAGAGGAAAGTTTCAAACCTTTTTCTAACATCCATATTGTCTAGAAATAAATCAACTCGATCAAAATTAACCTCCCCAAAACGAACTTGAATGTTATCTAACCTTTCGCCAAGAGGAATTCCACCTTCAGCGATGCTCTCCAAAAGAACTAAAGCTGTAAACAAAGCATCTCTTTCAGGGATATGAGAGCCAAAGCCAATCCCCCCAGATTCTTCACCTCCTATAAGGACTTCTCTCTCTTGCATTTCTTTAGCAATATATTTAAAACCCACGGGCAATTCAAAAACTTCTCTCCCATGGCTTTCTGCAACTAAATTCATCAAATCACATCCACTAACTGTTTTAAGAACGCACCCCGGAGATTTTCTAATTCCAGCCAAATGATCAATTAGTAAAGGCATTAAAAATTGAGTGCTGCAATATCTACCTTTCTCATCAATCGCTGCTATGCGGTCTCCATCTCCATCAAACACTAATCCCAAGGAAAGCTTACCCGCTCTAGATAATCCTTTAATAGTTCCTATAAGTTGATTGATATATTTAGGCAAAGGTTCAGGGGGATTGCCCCCAAATAAAGGATCGCAATTACTTCTTATTTCACTTATTAGGCCTTTCTCATCTTGACCAAATAAATCACCAATACATCCTGCAGCAGATCCATGCATTGGATCAACAATTAAATTTAGACCCAATTTTTTAAGACCTTTAATAATTTCAGGTATATCAAACTCATGTTTTAAAAAATTAATATGCTCTTGCCTTGCATCAAAACGTTCTGTTTTGCCTTCAATCGGATTATTAATACCTCCAGCAGCAATCCTTTTTTCAACTGCTTTTGTGAAATCCCCCTCGACTGATCCTCCTAAAGGACCTTTGATTTTTAATCCAAGCCACTCAGGAGGGTTGTGACTAGCAGTAACAACTAGAGCTCCTAAAGCCTGATGTTTCACAACCGCGTAACTGCAAGCAGGAGTTGGAAGTGCTGTCATTGTTAGGACTGGTTCCAACTCACAACTTCTCACTGCTGAAGCAATTGCTTCAGCCATTTGAGCAGCCAAAAATCTTCTGTCATAACCAATTATTATTTTGCTATTAGCTCTACCTTCACAAGCTCTATAAGACAATTCTTGAGCAGCTGCAATAGCGACAATCTGCAATCTCTCCAAGGTGAAATCAACGCCCAATATGCCTCTCCATCCATCAGTTCCAAATGCAATTGAGGAAGGAAGTAAAGGCAAAGAACTTTTGACCATAACTAATAAGCAATTGAGTTTGAACTAAATGACATTCGCCTTATCTTGATTTATATGGCAATTTATTCAAAAAAATCTTATATCATTACTGAGCGAATGCTTCGAGGGTGGATTCGCTGTAAAAGAAAAGCTTGGCTTGATAAATATGGCGACAAAAAACTAAGAGTTTGGTCTCCACATAAAACTCTTCAATTAGATCATCAACATCAAAGTTTTCTTGAATTAATTTCAAAGCCTCCAAGCATAGGAATTCAAGGTTTTCAGAAAGGTTCTGAATTAATTTCAGGATTAAAACTTAAAGGTAAAACTCCTTTTGGACAAAGTATCGAAGCCTATCCAGCGCTGATTCAAAAAACAGGAGGGGAAAGCCAATGGGGGAAATTTTCCTACAGGCCTGTTATTACAAAACAAGGACGCAAACTCACCCGAGAACATAAATTATCACTTGCATTTACAGGCCTTTTACTTTCAAATCTTCAGGAGAACTTAGTCAATCAAGGTATTGCAATATCAAAAACAGACAAAGGTCTCTCAATAACAAAACTAAATATCACCAAAAACCTCACTGCAGAATTGATAGGAATTTTGAATAAATTAGAAAAAGATCTAAATACTAACGATCCCCCACCTTTAACTTCAAATAGACGTAAATGTTCTATTTGCTCTTGGAGAAATTTCTGCAATTCAGAGGCGAGTTTTCAAGGACATTTAAGCGAAGTAGTTGGAATAGGATCAAAGAGAATGGAGATGCTTCAAAAATCAGGGGTGAAAAACGTTAAGGAATTAGCAAATTCCAATCCGGTTCTACTGCAAAAAACTCTAGAGAATTATGGAGAAATCAATAAAACAATTGCCAGTCAAATCATCAAGCAAGCCTTTGTTCAGTCTAAAAAAATAAAAGAGCGCTTAACTCATGAAAATATCTTTCCAGAATTAATAGAAGCAAAAGGAGTTTTGATATATGACATTGAATCCGACCCAGATAAAAAACACGATTTTCTTCATGGTTTTATGCGTGTTGTCAAAACGAAAGGAGAAGAGTGGGATATAAAGAAAAAAAGTTATCATCCAATTCTTTCTCTAAATATTGAAGACGAAAAAGTTACTTGGCAAAGACTTCAAAAAAAGTTAAATACATATAAAAACTGGCCAATACTTCATTATGGAGAGACCGAAGCACTAGCTCTTTATCGTTTAGCAGAAAGACAAAATGCAAAAGAAAATGAACTACTTGAAATTAAGGCAAGATGTATTGATATTCATTCACGTATAAAAGAACAATGGCGGTTACCAGTTAATAGTTATGGATTGAAATCAATTGCAAGCTATTTAGACTTTGAATGGTCTGATAAAGGAGTTGATGGAGCACAGGCTTTGCTTTGGTGGAGACAATGGAAAAATTCTAGAAGAGCTACAAAAACGTATTCAAGAAATTTAAAATTAATTTTAAATTATAATCGTGATGATTGCCTTGCTACATGGATAATTACCAATTGGCTTTTAAATCAAAAATAATGTATTTTGATTTAAAATCAACACATCATTGGTGAAAATCCTAAAGGCAATTTGATATCAATATTAGCAAAGCTATCAGATGAAAAAACGTGATCTTGATTTATAAAATTACTTTTAATAATAGCGAATCCAAAACTTTTATTATCATCAGAATTTATAGAATATACAACCTTTCCAATAACTCTTATATCATCATTTAATGAGACTTGATGAGAATTATTGATCAATTTTGTCCCAAAAGGAATGAGAATTTTAGACTCCCAATATCTTAATTGGCAATTAACACTAGCTCCTCTTATCATTCTAGAAATTGCTTCCTGGCCCAAGTAACATCCTTTATCTAAATCGATTAAATCAGAAAAGCCTAATTCAAAAGGGTTATATTTGCCGTAAATTTCTTCGCACCCAATTGGCAAGCCTTGAAAAGTCTTCCACTTATTTAATTGCTCAGTCTTTGCAATATTAATCCCTTCAAATTCTTTTGGAAAATTTTCATTACTATTAATCCAACAAACTTTTGTTGACTTCCAGGATTCCATTAAATTAATTTTCTGCAATCTTCTTTTCTTATCAATAGGTTTAATTAATACTTGATCAGCAGGGAAAATGAAACTATCTAATCCATTAAAAAGCTCCTCAGCATTACCTGCTAGAACAATTAAATCAGCCCCTTCATCTGTTAATACTATTTCTAATAAATTCCTAACTTTACCAGTTGTTGTAAGCCAGCAAGTATGAATTAATTGTTCATTACATAACTTTAAAATATTCGAAGTTGTTTGACCATGCAAAAATTTTTTAGTCCCACATCCAATTAATCTTATAAATGGGAAATTTTCATCCCATATAAATTCTTTAAGTTTATTCATTTCACAATTCTTTAGCTCTTAAAGCAACTTCTTCAAGCAAAAAAATACTGTCCAACTCTAAACCTTCATTCTTCATAGCTAAATCTGCGCCTTCTTGCCTATCAACTATCGTTACAACCCTTTTCACTAAATAACCTACATCTCGAAGACGCTTTACTGCCTTTATAGACGACCCTCCAGTGGTTACGACATCTTCCAAGACAGTCACGAGAGAACCTTTAGGCAAGAATGGTCCTTCCAACCAATCCTCAGTTCCGTGACCTTTAGCTTGCTTTCGCACAATTAAGGCATCTAAGCTTCTATTCGCATGAGCAGCAACTATTGCAACACCACTAACCAAAGGGTCTGCTCCTAGGGTTAAGCCAGCCACAGCTACCGCTTCTAATTCGACATAATCAAGTAATAGATGACTCGTCAGATAAAGACCAATCCCTTTCAATGTAACTGGCTTACAATTAACATAATGATTGCTTTCGCGGCCAGAAGCTAATCTGAATTCCCCATGACGATATGCATCTTTTGCAAGAAGGGTTAATAATCTTTCTTTATAAGACTCTTTAGATTTTGGTAATAAATTCATTGTAGTGTTTGCAAAATTCATGCATTGCTGATCATTGGATTTTTTCGCTGGTATTTATTATTAAAGTGAAACCATCACTATTATTAAATAGTTCTTTTAAATCCATTGATCGGGGGTGTAGCAATCTGGTGAATGCAGCGAACTCATAATTCGCCTTAGGCGAGTTCGATCCTCGCCACCCCCATTAAACACTTTTAATGCAAGTTTTTCTTCTTTGCATACTGCTGACATTACCAGCCTTTTTTGCAGCTGGAGAAGTTGCCCTTATTAGACTTCGCCCAAGCAGAGTAGAAAGGTTACTTGAAGAAGGGCAGCAAAGCGCAAAAGCAATACATCGCCTACAAAGGCGCATGCGAAGAGCATTATTGGTTGCACAATTAGGCGTAACAATATCTCTAGTTTCTCTTGGATGGCTTTGTAAAGGAATTTCTAATCAGTGGCAATCCAGCTCTTCTTCTCCAAATACTTTACAGAATCTGATTTTCTTTCTTGGCATAGTTTTTCTAGCAACTTTGCTCGCAGGTCTTTTACCTAAGGCTCTAGTACTAAATAGACCAGAAGCCGCTGCTCTAAAGCTTTCTCCTCTTTTAGAAGCAGTTATGAAAGCAATGGGTCCATTACTTTTTCTTCTAGAGAAAATTGCTTCTTTTCTCTTTCGATTAGTTGGATTAAATACTCAATGGGATTCACTAGTCTCAGCATTGTCTGCAGGAGAACTAGAAACACTTATTGAAAGAGGAGGAGTGACAGGTTTATTACCCGATGAAAAAAATATTCTTGAAGGAGTTTTCGCCCTGCGTGATACACAAGTCAGAGAAGTAATGGTACCAAGATCTCGGATGGTTACTCTTCCTAGGAATGTTCGATTCTCAGAATTAATGAAAGAAGTTCATGATTCCCGACACGCAAGATTTTTTGTCACAGGAGAATCTTTAGATGATGTACTGGGTCTTATAGATCTCAGGCAACTTGCTGAATCAATTGCGAAAGGAGAGATGCAGTCAGAGACTGCTCTTGAACCTTTTATAAAACCAGCCCCAAAAGTACTTGAGACTTCAACCCTCGCTGAACTTTTACCTCTTATCAAAAGTGGCAACCCATTGTTATTAGTAATAGATGAGCATGGAGGGACTGAAGGTCTTATTACAGCAACAGACCTCACTGGAGAAATAGTGGGGGAAGAGATACAAACAGAAATAGATGAGCCTTATTTAATTCAAATTGAAAGTCAATCAAATTGCTGGCTAGCTGATGGTGACTTTGAAATAATTGAATTAAATCGACAGCTAAATCTAGATTTACCAGAGTCTGATAATCATCACACTATTGCAGGCTTTTTATTAGAAAAATTGCAATGCGTCCCCTCTATCGGCCAAAGTCTTCTTTATCAAAAAACAAAATTTGACATAATCTCTATGAAAGGGCCCAGAATAGATCGTGTAAAAATAAATCTGCCAGAAAAATCTCTTGAAGAAGATTCTCAAGAGATAATCTGAAAGAATTCCTGAGCTCCTGAAATGGCAACCAAAATGGTTCCGGTAAAAGTTGGAGTAATTGGAATAGGGAATATGGGATGGCATCATGCAAGAGTTCTTAGTCTGCTTAAAGATGCAGAATTAGTTGGTGTTGCTGACCTAGATGCTGATAGAGGAAAGCTAGCTACAGAACAATTCAATTGCAGCTGGTTCAAAACTTATAAAGAGTTATTGCCTGAAGTTGAAGCTGTTTGTATTGCTGTCCCAACTCTTTTACATCATGAAGTAGGAATTGAATGCCTTGAGCAAGGCAAACATGTCTTAATAGAAAAGCCTATAGCGGCCTCTCAAGACGAAGCAGCTTCCCTTATTAATGCTTCAAATAAAGCTCAAAGATTACTTCAAGTGGGTCATATTGAAAGGTTCAATCCAGCTTTTAGAGAGTTAACAAAAGTAATTGCTAATGAAGAAGTAATAGCAATTGAAGCAAGAAGACATAGCCCACATGCAGAGAGAGCAAATGATGTATCAGTTGTATTAGATCTAATGATTCACGATATTGATTTGATCCTAGAACTAGCCAATTCTCACGTCATAAGACTTGCTGCAGTAGGAGGAAGAAGTAGTAAAGGTCCTATTGACTACGTGAATGCGACTCTTGGCTTTGCTAATGGTGTTATAGCAAGTCTTACTTCCAGTAAAATGACACATAGAAAGATCAGAAGTTTAAGTGCACACTGCAAGGAAAGTCTTGTTGAGACAGATTTCCTAAATCACAACATTCATATTCATCGTCGAGCACATGAATGGTATTCAGCAGATCATGGAGAATTGCTATATAGAAATGATGGGTTTGTTGAAGAAGTAAACACAACTTCAATAGAACCGTTATATGCGGAGCTAGAACATTTTCTTCAATGTGTAAGGGGGAAAGAAAAACCAGCTGTTGATGGATTACAAGCCTCTAGGGCCTTAAGACTTGCAGATTTAATAGAACGAGCAGTAGAGCATCCAGGAGAAGAAATCTCTTTAGATATTGATGTTTAAAAATATTTATAAAAACAAGAAATTAATTTAAATCTTTGCATGAAAAAATCTTTTTTGGCATAAGCCAAAAAAGATTTTTTTATTTCTTTTTGGGATTTAAAGATTTAGTAAATAAATTTACCTAAATCCAACAGCTGCCTGCCATACAAAAACAAGCAGAAAAAAGAAAATAGGAATTAGTGGAAGAACATCCACTGTTGGAGCAAAAGCCTGATAAGCCTCAGGCAACTGAGCAAGCAAGTTGAGGGAAATGGATGCCATCCCTAATAAATAAATTGTCGTTAGATGGACCTTACCACGTGTGATGTGCTTTTGAGTCACTCTGCCAAGGAGCGAAATCCTCTGAAAAACTACCGTCCTCAATCGCAAGTCCAATAGCATTGGTAAAACGAAGTAAATGACTCAAGTTATGCAGGCTTAAAAGAGTCAGGCCTAGCAGTTCATTACTACGAATAAGGTGATGCAAATATGCTCGACTGAATTGAGAACAAGCTTCACAAGAACAAGTTTCATCTAAAGGTTTGTAATCATTTCTAAAGCAAGCATTTTTAAGATTCCAACGTTCTCCTCTAACTAATGCAGTGCCATGACGGCCTAAGCGAGTTGGTATAACGCAATCAAAAAGATCTACACCATTAGCTATTGCAATAGACATTTCTTTCAAAGTACCAATGCCCATTAAATATCTAGGAGATTTTTCTGGAAGAAAAGGCAAAACATGACGAACTATTTTATGAATTTCCTCCACAGGCTCACCAACACTCACTCCACCAATTGCAATGCCTGGCAAATCAAAGCTTGAAACAAATTTTGCGCTCTCTTCTCTTAAACGAGGGAAACATCCTCCCTGAACGATCCCGAAAAGAGCTTGATCTTTTTTGTTATGAGTTGCGATACATCTTTCCAACCAATTATGTGTTCTCTTTACTGCATCTTCTACATCTGCTTCTGATGAGGGATAAGAGGGACATTGATCAAATGCCATTGCTACATCAGCGCCTAATGCCATCTGTATAGCTATAGACAATTCAGGAGTTAGTTGGATCTGAGAACCATCCCTTGGGTTTTGAAAAGAAACCCCTATATCATCGATCTGGTTCAACTTAGCCAAACTGAAAACTTGAAAGCCTCCTGAATCAGTAAGGATTGGCTTGTTCCAATTCATAAATTTGTGGAGGCCGCCAGCATCCGAAACTATTTTCTCGCCAGGCTGCAAATGAAGATGAAAAGTATTCGCCAAAATCATCTCTGCTCCAGTTTCTAATAATTGCTTTGAAGAAACTCCTTTTACTGTTCCTGCTGTACCAACCGGCATAAATCTTGGAGTTACAACTTCACCATGAGGAGTATGAAAACAACCGACTCGAGCTCGAGTATTAGGGCAATGAGCTTTAATCTGAAAACTAAACACTGTTTTTATAGAAATTTGCTAAATGCCTTTTAGGCAAAAAACTATTTATTCTTATCTTGCAACTTAATTTAATACAGAGGCAAAAAGTTCTGATTAATCAAAGCTGGTTAAAAGATTTTGCAGGAGCATGGATCTTTTATACTGTTCTTCCCAAATGGCCCTTTATTAAGGCTGAATTTCATAGGATTGCTCGTTTTGCTCCTTTAATAGGATTTTTTCTAGGGATAGTTCAATCAAGTGTTTGGCTTCTTCTTACCTACCTTCTTTGGCCTAAAGAAGGAATAGTGCTTTTTGTATTAGCAATTGGATTTTGGCTTACAGGAGGTCTTCATGTAGATGGCCTAATGGATACAGCAGATGGAATTGCCGCAGGAGAAGCTAAATGCTTAGAAGCAATGAGAGATAGCAGAGTAGGAGCAAGTGGGGTTCAACTTTTTATAATTGTTCTTTTACTGCAAATTGCGGCATTAACAAAACTTGGTGATTCAGCTCTTTTTGCAATACCAATAGCAACCTTTTGGGGGAGAGCTTCCTCACTTTGGGCAATAGGACATTTCCCATATCTTCATGAAAGTGGAAGTGGATATTTCCATAAACTTAATTGGAAAGGAGATTTAAAAGAGAGCAAACCTTCTTTAATACTTATTATATTATTTACTATTATTTTAATTTTTAATCCAATAGAAACTATTCATAGTAATCAATTATTAATCATTTCATTATGGTTAGGTATATTGCCGACAATTATCATCCCTAATGCTATAGGCAATAGATTAAAAGGGCATACAGGAGATTCTTACGGAGCTAGCGTTGTTCTTGTCGAAACTTTTATACTTATTCTTCTATCATTGATTCTTTAGGTAGATTTAATACAAAAGCGTTACCCTTTGAAGGCATTTGAGAATTAAATTCAGAAGGTTTATTTAATAATAATAATTCACCTCCTATTTTATGAGCTAATTGACGTGCTAAGCCTAAACCTAATCCAGTACCAGACATTTCTAAACTATTTTTTCCTCTAAATCCTTTTTTAAAAATCTTTTCTCTTTCTTCCTTTTCTATAGGTTCACCTCCATCCCATACACAAATTTTATAATCATCAAAGGACAATCCAATTGGCGAAGACTTTTCGCTGTATCTGAAGGCATTTTCTAAAAGATTCGCAATAATTTCTGCCACTACTCCTTCATCTCTTGATCTTGGTTGCTTTATCCAATCCGGCCATTTATTAGAAGGTCCAATCCATTCTCTTCCCTGTAAATTTGCTGTTACCAAGGCTCTATCAATTAAAGGTTCAATTAACAGAGAAAGGTTTAATGAGCTTCCTTGTGAAACTACAGGTGGTAATAACAAACGAATTGGACCAGTCTCACCAACTGGGAGCTTGACTTGACTTAATTCATCAAGCGCAGAAATATATCTATTTAATTGTTCTTGCTCATTCAACAAGCCTTGAAGCAATGACCTGTGATTGCTTTCAGCTCCCAATCTTCTCAATAAAAGTTTTGCATAAGTTCTTAAAGCAGCCAATGGATTTCTTAATTGATGAACCATTAATCCAATTTGCTCTCGCTGTTGACCTAATTCATTAAGAAGATTTTCTCGTTCTAATTCCAGCCCAAGACAATGAGCAAGCGCTGCTGCAGAAGCCTGCAATCTTCTATCTAATGCTTCTGGCCAGGACTCGTCAGAGTCAGATCGCTCGACTCTTAGGACGCCCAGCAAAATCGATCCTTCTTGTAATGGATACCAACGTCTATTTTGGGAAGGTGCTCTTAATTCTTTGTCTGCTTCAAGAGGCTGCAAAGTTTTTTCCAAAATTGGCCATTGTCCCACCACCTCAAGACTTGGCGACTCACCATCTTTTGATTGAGCGATATAAACAACTAGATGCTTTACAGAAGAATCAGTCTCAAAACTGATCAACTGCTGCCTTACTAATTGCAAAAACCTTTCAGAAATCTTCATATGACTTCAATCTTCAAAGTTTTCCAGGAGAAATGGCAAAATACAAAACTTGAAAATCCAGAAAAAAGTATTAAGATATTTAAGTAGGCTAATGGTGTGCCTAAGAAAGTTCTCTCAAGGTTAATTCAGTAGAGTTGCACAATGGTGCTTCCAAGGCTATCGCAGAGATTGATGGGGCTGCGTTAAAAGCTTTCTGATTTGATATGAGAAATAAAATTGTCACAAATCTGATTGTGACAATTTTATTCTCTTTTTGAGTGAAAAACTCTCGTTCAATAACTCGAGATAGATCACCCCTAAATTCAATCTTTTATCTACTCCTAAAGTAGTTTTCTTATGTCTAAGAAGCGCAAAAGAATTAGCCGCAGGCGTCTTGCTGGGCAAAGAGTAATGGCGCATGTGCCTACCTTCCATCTTGAGACTGGTAAACATAAACCAGTTACAGCTGCTAGACATTACATCGCAGAATCTGGATTAAATGCTCCTTCGCTACTAAATGTCAGAAGAAATGAGCATACTACTGATCGTTTCTTCTGGGGAGAAAAAGGTCTTTTTAGCGCCCAATATGCTGAAGAGAATCATTTCCTTTTTCCCTCTCTAAGATCAATAGTTGATTGTATAGGTGAAGAAAAAATATTTGAAGGACTTGAACTTACTGCAGATGACTGGGAAGAAATTGAAGAATATGAATATGCATTCGTTTAATTTAGATTGTTTTTTTAAATAAACCATTCTTTCAATTTCAATTGGAATTTAAAAATTAGTTCTTGTGGTATTTCATGACCACCATTGAATAATTCAATATCTATATCTAAATTTTTAGCTCTTATTAAAGTAGCAATTTTCTGGGATGCATTAACTGGAACAATTTCATCGTTAATTCCATGAGTCAAGAGAATAGGAGGTATTTTTAATGGCGTATTCCAATCTGGATGAGGGTATGCACTACAACAAATTAAGCCTGCTAGGGGAAGAGAACAGCCAGCAGCCAATGCCATAGCTCCACCTTGAGAAAATCCTAATATCACAGTTTTATCTAATGGGATTTCCTCAGTAGCCATTTCTTTAACCCTATTTTTCAGAGCCTTAACTGCAGAAGGGACTTCGGCCCATTCTGCAGGAAATAATGGATACCATTGCCTTCCCATTCCTTGGGGATTTTTTTGAGGGGCTCGCAATAAGCAAATTTCTATTTTTGGATTTATTCCATTAATCAAAGACTGTCCAAGAGGAGCTAGATCATCAGCATCTGCTCCCCAACCATGAAGCAAAATCAATCTGTGAGATGCCTCTCTTGTGTTAAAGCAAAAAAAATCACTATTCATGGAAAGCAATTTTCCTCATGTGTGTTTAGGTTGACTCTTGAATCTAATTTTCAGCTATGGCACCTATCGCCTTGTTAAGTGTTTCCAATAAACAAGGCTTAGTACCTTTAGCCAAAACACTAATTGAAGAACACGGCTTCCAGCTTATTTCTAGTGGAGGAACTGCAAGCTTACTTGAATCAGAAAATATCCCTGTTACTCGAATATCTGATTACACTGGAGCGCCTGAAATCTTAGGTGGCAGAGTTAAAACGTTACATCCAAAAATTCATGGGGGAATTCTTGCAAAAAGAAGTAATAAAGACCATCAAAATGATTTAGAAAAACAAAATATCAAACAAATTGATTTAGTCGTAGTCAACTTATATCCATTTCAGGAGACTATTTTGCAGCCTAATGTTTCTTGGGAAAAAGCGATTGAGAATATCGATATTGGAGGTCCAACACTTATCCGTGCCGCCGCTAAGAATCATCAATTTGTTGCGATCCTTTCTAGGCCAGATCAATATGAACCTTTCTTAAAAGCATTAAAGGCTGGAGAAGTATCTGATACAACTCGCAAGAAATTAGCAATTGAAGCTTTTGAACATACATCCTCATACGACTCAGCTATTCATCAATGGATGAGCCTAGAAATCGATAAAGAGTCGAAAGTATGGACTTACTCATTACCCCTTCAGCAAAAGCTTAGATATGGAGAGAACCCTCATCAAAAAGCTTCTTGGTACAGCCAAGTAAATCAAGGATGGGGGGGCGCAATACAACTACAAGGGAAAGAACTTAGTACAAACAATCTCCTTGACCTTGAAGCCGCACTTTCAACAGTTAGAGAATTTGGATATGGAAGCCATGGCTTAAATCCAATAGTTCAAAAAGCTGCCGTAGTCGTTAAACATACAAATCCTTGCGGTGTAGCGATAGGACCTTCAATTTCAATAGCTCTCCAAAGGGCTTTAGATGCAGATCGCATTAGTGCATTTGGTGGAATCGTTGCTGTCAATTGTTCTGTAGATAGCTCTACAGCCAATGAATTAAAAAATTTATTTTTAGAATGCGTAGTTGCTCCATCTTTCGATAAAGAAGCCAAAGAAATCCTTTCAAAGAAAAAAAACTTGCGACTGCTAGAACTAAGCCCATTATCTATTGACAATGGAAAAAAAGATTATGTTCGAAGCATTCTTGGAGGAGTTCTAATACAGGATCCAGATGATCAAATAATTAATGAGAAGAATTGGAAAGTAGTTACTAATAGAAAACCTCAACCTGAAGAATATGAAGATCTTGCATTCGCTTGGAGGTTAGTTCGCCATATTCGATCTAATGCTATTGCTATTGCATCTTCTGGTCAAAGCCTAGGTATAGGCGCTGGACAAATGAATAGAGTTGGATCAGCAAAATTGGCACTTGAAACAGCGGGAGAGAAAGCTAAAGGTTCTGTTTTAGCTAGTGATGGTTTTTTCCCTTTTGACGACACTGTCAGATTAGCGTCAACCTTTGGAGTTAAAGCAATCATTCAGCCTGGAGGAAGTCTTAAAGACCAAGAATCCATAAATGCATGCAATGAATTAAATATTGCAATGATTCACACTGGTCAAAGACATTTCCTGCACTAGTTATTCTTTAAAATTAATATTTATTAGTATTATTTAAGTAATCCTTATTAATTATTTTTTGGATAATAAGTTATCTTATTTGTCTTTCTAAATAGAGATAATCTTCCAGGGCCTGCACACAAGAAATAGAAAGATATTGCAGCATATATTGCTGATAATTCAAACGTATAGTTATGCCCTTCAACAACTGCAAAAGGGAATCCTTCAAGTCCTGTATCAACAAAGTGGAAATAACACGCAAAAACCATTGTGCCCAAAAGACCTAAAGCCGAAACTCTTGCAAGGATTCCGGTAGCCAAACCTATCGGACAAATTATTTGAGTTACTCCTGCGGCATACGTCCAAATAATTGGATCACCTGGTAAAAATGCAAAATATTTACCTACAACAAACTGTGAAAAACCTTCAGGATCATTTAATTTCTCTAAGCCATGATGAATCATAAACAAACTAAACCCAACTCTCAGAGTGAAAGTGGCTAATTCACCTAAAATATTGACTTCCCCTTGAGAAGAAGGGCTCTGAACAACTACTTCTACTTTTTGAGCTGAAGAAGTTGATTTAGAGCCCTGTGATTTGGAGTTACTGGAATCAGGCATCTGAAAAAAGATTAGATATTGATCTTAAAAGAATTAATTTCAAAAAAGTGGATTATCTAGGAAAAATATTATTATCACTAAGTTTCATAAGCTTCTGGATAACATGTTCCACCACCTTGTCAGGTGTAGAAGCACCGGAAGTAATGCCTACATTTACAACTCCTTGAGGTAAGAAATTATCATCTGTTTTCAACCCTTCCCCCAAGGGCATATGAGTAATAGTGTTTGTTTCTTCTCCAATCCTTTCAGGCGTATCTATATGAAAAGAACGAATGCCACGACTAACTGCTATTTCCTGAAGATGAGTTGTATTAGAAGAGTTATAACCACCAATCACAACCATGACATCAAGAGGCTCATCTACCAATGAAAACATCGCACCTTGTCTTTCATCTGTAGCATCACAAATAGTATTAAAAGCTAAAAAATGTTCATTTAATTCTGCTGGTCCATATTTCTTCAGCATTGTCTTTTCAAATAACCTTCCAATCTCCTCAGTTTCACTCTTCAACATAGTTGTCTGGTTAGCAACTCCAAGACGCTTCAAATCTTTATCAGGATCAAACCCAGTAGAAGAAGCCTTTGAAAATCTTTTTAAAAATTCTTCTCTATTACCCTTACCAAGTATGTAATTAGAGACATATTGAGCCTCGGCAAGATCTAAAACCACTAGATAAGTGCCTGCAAAAGAACTTGTAGCAAGTGTCTCTTCGTGTTTATATTTCCCATGAATAATCGAAGTAAATGTGTGCTTCTTATGCTTTTCAACTGTATGCCATACTTTTGAAACCCAAGGACAAGTTGTATCAATTATGTGGCACCCTCTTTCATGCAGAAGCTGCATATCTTGAACAGTTGCTCCGAATGCAGGCAAAATAACCACATCGCCGTCTTTAACTTTTGAGAAATCCTTTACTCCTTTGTCCTCCGCAATAAAAAGAACATTCATTTTGCGGAGATGATCATTTACAGAAGGATTATGGATAATTTCATTAGTAATCCAAATTCTCTGAGTGGGGTAGTGCTTTCTTGTTTCATAAGCCATAGCAACAGAGCGCTCAACTCCCCAGCAAAAACCAAATGCCTCTGCAAGCCTTACTCTTAATCGTCCATGTTCTAATAAATTACCGTTATCCCTAATCTCTCCAATGAGGCTACTTTGATAGGCATCAGCAAGAGCCTGTGCTCTTTGTGCTGCCGATCCAAAACCTCTTCGGTTATATCGATCAGATTTATGCAGAGACTGCTTAAAAGCCTGAGTATCCATATCAATCCTCAAAGTAACTTTGCTTATGCACAGCTAAATACTCTAATTGGTAAAGATAATAAAAAAGCCTGGGATAAATCCAGGCTTTTTATTATAGATCTTCAGCTTAAGTAACTAACTAGAAGCGAAATCAGGATAAGCCTCCATACCATGTTCTCCTACATCTAACCCTTGCAACTCTTCTTGCTCAGAAACTCGAATACCTCCAAAGAAGCCTCCGATTAAAGACCAAGCAATCCAACATGTAACGACAGTCCATACGCCATAAGCAGCAGCGCCTAAAGCTTGTATAAAGAACTGATTAAGACCACCACCATTTAACAAACCAATGCCAGCAGCTCCTGGGTCCATAGAGTCAACTCCCCATAAACCAATAACTACTGTTCCCCATACTCCACAAACACCATGAACTGAAAAAGCTCCGACAGGATCATCAATGCCTGCAGCATCGAGGGCTGCAACAGCAAATACAACAATTACTCCTCCGGCAGCACCTGCAATCCAAGCACCAGCAAAAGTCATGTTTCCACAACCAGCAGTGATGCTTACTAAACCAGCAAGAATTCCATTAATGATCATTGTCAAATCAGGTTTACCAGAAGTCAAAGTTGAAACCACAGTCGCTGCAATAGCTCCACCAGCCGCAGCCAAGGTTGTTGTGACAGCAACAAATGCAACGTATTCATCCATTGCCAATTCAGATCCAGGATTGAAGCCATACCAACCAATCCATAAAACAAGTGCACCTAAAGTTGCAATTGCCATATTGTGTCCTGGCATTGCCTGAGCTTTTCCATCAACAAACTTTCCAATCCTTGGGCCAAGAAGCATTGCCCCAACAAGACCTGCCCAACCACCAACTGAATGGACAATAGATGAACCAGCAAAATCAATAAAACCTAACTCTGAAAGCCAACCACCATTCCATTGCCAACTTCCTGCTATTGGATAAATAAATGCACTTAATACCAAAGAAAAAACAACAAATTCTCCAAATTTAACTCTTTCAGCTACTAATCCAGAAACAATAGTTGCTGCAGTTCCAGCAAATGCTGATTGAAAAAGGAAATCAACAGCAGGGACAAGACAACCAGTTTCTCCAGCTGCTGCGCATTCAAATGCACCTGATGGATCTGGATCTACAAAAAGACCTTGGAAATAAAGCCAACCATCAACTACTGATCCTCCATACATTAAAGAATATCCAATTACCCAATATGCTGTTACGGCAAGGGCAAAAACAAAGAGATTCTTAGCAAGTATATTGACTGCATTTTTTTGTCGGCACATACCCGCTTCAACCATTGCAAAACCAGCATTCATAAAAATGACAAGTATTGTTGCAACGAATAACCAAAGGTTATCGGCCAAGAAAGTAGCGGCTTGAGCTCCAGTTAAATCTGATAAACCTGGGCCGGCTTGTGCTGAAAAATTAAAAATACCTAATCCAAGGAAGGCAAGCGGAACAGTCGCAAGCCAAATTAAAGATCGATTTGTTCTAAGTCCTCGGATGCTCTTGAGAAGAAGCATTGGACCGTTTAATAAACTTGCCTCCTGAAGGCGAGCTGAGTTGCGCCTTAAAGGCACTTGCGAGGCAGTAGTCATAAATAACGCGAAACTGCAAATTTTCTGGAAATAAAGTTCCAGTGATTACATATGCAACTATGAATAAAAGATTGATATTAACAAGTATTTGTTGATACCAAAATTACTTTTAAGGCCTAAATGGTCGATTTTTTATCTAATCTCTACTTTGCCGATACCTTCCCAAGTTATTCGATCTCTTTGGAATCCAAAACAACAAGGTATTACTTCTAGACCTTTCCTAAAGGCTGATCTAAATAAATCTCCATATTGTTTATCAGCAGAATCACCTGGGGCAAAAATTTTCACATCTCCTCTACTAATACATGGAATCAATACAGCTTTAGATTTAGGAATTATGTTCATTAATTCTCTTAAATGCTTCTGTCCACGTTTAGTAATAGTGTCAGGGAAAAGGGCTAAAGAGCCTACTTTCCAAGTTGTATTTTTTACTTCAACATAAATTTCTCTTAAATCAAAATTTTGTTTACTTGGATAAAGTAACAAATCTATCCTGCTACGAAGCTGAATCCCATAAACAACTTCCTGTCGTATTTTCTCAATATCTCCTAGTTGATCTTTTAAGCACCCCGCTTCTATAGCTAAACGTACAATTTTATTTGGCAATGAAGTATTCACTCCAACCCAGCAAGCAGAACTATTCTTACTACTTACTTCTGCTTGCTCCCAGGACCAAGATAATTTGCGATTTGGTGAAGGGCAATATCTAACCCTTACTCGGCCAGAAGGGGTAAGGACGCCTTTCATTGGGCCTGTATTAGCACAATGTGCAGTAATAACTTCTCCATTATCAAGTTTTATATCTGCAAGAAAACGCTTATACCTTTTGAGCAAAACTCCCTCATGGAGTGGAGGGAATTCAATAAGGGGTTGACCAAGCATGAGCAATCACTAACTATTGAGTTAATTATTAGGCTTAAGCCGAAGCAAAAGATGAATAAATCAATCTAATTAACTATGAAAACAGGATGAGTAAATCGATTAAAAGGATTGCTTTTATTGTCACCATTGGGACGTTAATAAGCAAAACAGGAGGCCTATTAAGGCAACTTGTTATTGCTGGAGCCTTTGGCATTGGTTCAGCATATGACGCTTATAACTATGCATATATTCTCCCAGGTTTCTTCCTAATCCTCCTTGGTGGGATAAATGGGCCTTTCCATAATGCAATTGTTACTGTTTTAAGCCGAAAAACAATTCAAGAAGGAAAGTATATAGCCAATTCAATAAATACAATAGTTAGTTCATTCTTAATTCTTTTAAGTTTATTTCTAATAATTGGAGCGGATCCTCTAATAACAATTCTCGCCCCTGGCCTAACAAGTGAAGTGCATCATATTGCTGTTTTTCAGCTTCAAATAATGTCACCAATAACCTTTATCTCTGGCTTAATTGGGATAGGCTTTGGATATCTAAATGTAAAAAATGAATTTTTAATACCTTCTATATCTCCCATTATTTCAAGTCTTATTCTAATAATTAGTGTAAGCAGTTTCTGGATTTTAGAGAAAGGCGGTCTGCAATCTTCTGAACTCGCTCTAAAAGGAGGTTTAGTACTTGCTGTAGCAACTTTATTGGGCGCAATACTACAATTTATAATCCAAATACCTTCGTTAATTAATAATGGTTTGTCATTCAATAAATTTATATTTGATTTTAAGCACCCTGGGGTCAAAGAAGTTTTAAACATTCTAGGTCCTGCTACATTTTCATCAGGGATGTTGCAGATCAATGTATTTACTGACCTATTTTTTGCATCTGGAATTGCAGGAGCTGCAGCTGGTCTTAGTTATGCAAACTTTATTATTCAAGCGCCATTAGGCTTAGTTTCTAATATTATTCTAATCCCTTTATTACCTTCATTTTCACGACTTTCTAAGGCCGAAAATAAAAATGAACTAAAAATCAGGATAAGGCAAGGTTTAATGCTTTCTTCAGCAAGCATGATTGCCTTGGCTGCGATTTTCATTTCTGTTGGAGATCCAATAGTTGAATTAATTTATGAAAGAGGTGCTTTTAATCAAGAGGCCGCGAATTTAGTACGCAAATTATTAATTGCTTATAGCATCGGTATGCCTGCTTATCTTGGCAGAGACCTACTGGTCAGGGTCTTTTATGCACTTGGTGATGCAAAAACTCCTTTTAATCTCTCTGCTATTGGAATTTGGCTAAATATATTTTTTGACTGGTTTTTAATCGGTGGTCCAAGTCCCTGGGGAGAACAACTTCCTTTTAATTTCGGAACATCTGGAATAGTTCTTGCAACAGTTTTAATAAACTTCTTAACTTGTGGTGCCTTATTAATAAAGTTGAATTTAAAACTAAAATCTATTCCAATAAAACAATGGCTATCTGATTTATTTAAACTTCTTATATCAGGAATGTTTTCAGGGTTAGTTACATGGGGATTCCATTCAATTATTAACTGGCCAAGAAGTTTTATTAATTTATTTATAGAGGTCTCTTTATGCGGAGCCTTAGGATTATTTGCTTTTACACTCTCTAGTAATTACTTCAAAATTAATGAAGTAAATCAAATAAAAAAAATACTTCTAGAGAAAATCTATTCTTTATCAAGATAAATATCTTTTTCTGCTCGAACATTAATTGGTATCTCTAAAGATTCAGAACCATCTAATTTCAATCCATCAACAGACAAAATCCTAGCTTCAATTCCAAACTCCTGAAATGCTGTTTCCATTTCCTGAATCAGTGCTTTTTCAACTTGGGCCTCTGCATCAAAAACCTTACCTATAAATCTTTCGCCAAGCCGCCCAACGCGTTGGCGAACTACATCACGAGCATTGGTGACCTCAATAATTAGCAATTTACTAAATCAATCAACTTAACCTTATCTGCAATAAGGCTCCAAAATCTCTTCCAAATCTAAAATTTGTCCCGGTGAAATTAATCTTGCCAATGGCATGGTCGTATTACCTCCTCCCAAATCCACTTTTAATAATTCAACTGACTTTCTTGCAGCGACATTGGCACCCTCTGATAAATGTGAATTACATTCGATAGCCAATTTCATTGCAAGCCCTGCATCACCTAAATAAAGATTCCATTTTGCTATTTGTATATAAATCCTGTCAGCAATCGAAATCTCTAAGTCTCTTAATTCTGTATGGTCAAGTGTCATTAGAAAATACCCAAGGATTTTTCGAGAATTTAAAAATAAATATTAAAGTAAATTTGAAAAACATATATTTGAGAGTCTCTCATCAATTTGATTTTGTAGTTTTTTGCTTTTCAATAGTTGACTAATCCCCCTTTTGAGACTGATATTAATTTTTCATGCGCCTGTAGCTCAGCGGATTAGAGCATCTGACTACGGATCAGAGGGTCGGGAGTTCGAATCTCTCCAGGCGCGCTTTGACAAAAACTTTTTTGAGGTAATCCTTATATACATAACTTGGATAAAAGTTTTTCATCACATTTTCCAAGCTCTGATTACGATCAAATCGGTTTCTATTAAAAACGGGGAGGCTAGTTTCTTGGCATCAATTAATGCTGATTTAAAGGATACTGATCCATCTATAGCTCACTTAATTGATCAAGAGTTACATAGGCAAGAGACTCATTTAGAGCTTATTGCGAGTGAAAACTTTGCGTCTTCAGCGGTTATGGCTGCTCAAGGGAGTGTCCTAACAAATAAATATGCTGAAGGTTTGCCTCATAAGAGATATTACGGAGGGTGTGAACATATTGATGCAATTGAGGAATTGGCCATTTCCAGAGCCAACAAACTATTTAAATCATCCTGGGCCAATGTTCAACCTCATAGTGGAGCTCAAGCAAACTTCGCTGTATTTCTAACTCTTCTAAACCCAGGAGAAAAGATAATGGGTATGGACTTATCTCATGGCGGCCACCTGACACACGGATCACCTGTAAATGTAAGCGGCAAGTGGTTTGAAGCGATCCATTACGGCGTTGATGAAAAAACTGAAAAATTAAATATGGAAAAAATTCTCAGCCAAGCTAAAGAACATAAGCCAAAATTAATAATATGTGGGTATTCGGCCTACTCTCGAACAATAGATTTCCAAGCATTTAGAGATATAGCAGATGAAGTAGGTGCATTCTTAATGGCGGACATAGCTCATATTGCAGGCCTTGTCGCAGCAGGAGTGCATCCAAGTCCTATGCCTTATTGCGATGTTGTGACTACAACAACACATAAAACCTTAAGAGGGCCTAGAGGAGGACTAATACTTTGTCGTGATGAAGAATTTGGGAAAAGATTTGACAAAGCTGTTTTCCCAGGCACTCAAGGTGGTCCTCTTGAACATGTAATAGCTGCAAAAGCAGTGGCTTTCGGAGAAGCTCTTAATCAAGAATTTGTTGAGTACATAAATCAAGTAGTAGCTAATGCAAAATCCTTAGCAACCAGAATTCAAGAAAAAGGGATCTCTGTTGTAAGTGGTGGAACCGATAATCATCTTGTACTTCTTGATCTTCGCAGTATTGGAATAACAGGAAAGTTGGCTGATAAATTAGTAAGTGATATAAATATCACAGCAAATAAAAATACCGTACCCTTTGATCCTGAATCACCTTTTGTTACAAGTGGTCTTCGCCTTGGTACAGCTGCCCTAACTACAAGAGGTTTTAAAGAAAAAGAATTCTCTACCATTGCAGATGTAATAGCAGATAGGTTGATGAATCCTGAAGAGGATTCGATAAAAATCACATGCAAAGAAAAAGTAATCAATCTTTGCAAGCAATTTCCTCTTTATGAAAAAGGTCTCAACAAAAATTGACTGATTCAATAAAAGAAAACGGAGTAGAAATCCTATGTATTGGAACGGAGTTGCTTTTAGGCAATATCATTAATAGCAATGCTAAATGGATTTCTGAAGAACTTGCATCTTTAGGCCTAACTCATTATCGACAAACAGTTATAGGAGATAATTATGATCGCCTAAAAAATGAATTAATAGAAGCATCAAAAAGAAGCCGAATACTTATTACGACAGGTGGGCTAGGACCTACTCCTGATGACTTAACTACTGAGGTAATTGCTTCTGCTTTTAATACTGTTTTAGAAGAGCGAAAAGAGATTTTGGAAGATATTCAACAAAAGTTAGGTCCTAAAATTTCTTTTTCTAATTGTAATATTAGGAAGCAAGCTTTAGTACCCAAAGGTTCAAAAATAATCCCTAATTCAAGAGGAACAGCTCCTGGAATTATATGGAGTCCAAAAGAAGACTTCACAATAATCACTTTCCCAGGTGTCCCCTCAGAAATGAAATCAATGTGGACTCAAAGTGCCGTTGAGTGGTTTAAAAAATTTAAAGATTCTGAATGCATTATTATTAGCAAAATTTTACATTTTGCAGGAATTTCAGAATCAACTCTTACGGAAAAGATTGGAAACTTGATTAACAATAAAAATCCTACTGTCGCTCCTTATGCTTCCTTAGGAGAAGTAAAATTACGTATTACGGCAAAAGCACAAGATGCAAGACAAGCTAACCAATTAATACAACCTATTGAAGATCAAATTCTTCTTATCGCTGGGAATAAATACTTTGGCTTTAATGAAGACAGCTTAGCCTCTGTCGTTATTCAATTATTGCGCAATAGAGGTGAGACCTTAGCCGTCGCAGAATCATGCACAGGTGGAGGTATAGGCGCTGCAATAACTTCAATTTCTGGTTCTTCTGATGTTTTCCTAGGAGGAATTATTGCCTATCACAATTCAATCAAACAAAACCTTCTATCAGTTTCAGAACATCTCATCAAGGAAGATGGTGCAGTATCCAATCAAGTGACAGAAGCAATGGCTTCAGGTGTTATTAATCAATTTAATTCCGACTGGAGCATTGCAATAAGTGGAATTGCTGGTCCTACTGGAGAGCATAAATCAAAAAAAATTGGTTTAGTAAAGTTTTCAATCGCCGGACCTTTTGGTGTTAAATCATCATCAGAGTCCTTTAACCCATATATAGGCAGAACAGGTATACAAAAATTGAGTGTATTAAAAGCCTTAAATGAACTTCGCTTATTTCTACTCAGTAAGAGTTAATCTCGTATACCAGCATGATTGAATCTTTTTGAGTCTAGGAACGCTCTACGACAAAGTTTGGGATCTTCATCGTGTAAGCAATTTACCGGGAGGATCCACGCAACTATTTGTAGGCCTACATTTAATACATGAAGTAACAAGCCCTCAAGCATTCGCTGCTCTAAAGGAAAAAGATTTAGGAGTAATTTGCCCTGATAGAACAATTGCAACTGTTGATCATATTGTTCCTACAATTAGTCAGAAACGACCATTTGCAGATCATCTTGCAGAAGAAATGTTGAGCACATTAGAAGAAAATTGTAAAAATAATAAGATTAAATTATTTGGTATAGGGAGTGGTAATCAGGGAGTAGTTCATGTTATGGCTCCTGAATTAGGTCTTACGCAACCTGGCATGACAGTTGCTTGTGGAGACTCTCATACATCAACCCATGGTGCCTTTGGCGCAATTGCATTTGGAATAGGGACCAGTCAAGTTCGTGATGTACTGGCAAGCCAAAGCTTAGCCATGAACAAACTCAAAGTACGCAGAATCTGGTTTGATGGATTACTTAAGAAAGGAGTTTACGCAAAAGATCTCATCTTGCACGTCATCAGTAAACTTGGAGTTAAAGGAGGTGTTGGTTATGCTTATGAATTTGCTGGTCCTGCTATAAAAGCGCTTTCAATGGAAGAACGAATGACTATATGCAATATGGCAATAGAAGGTGGAGCCAGATGCGGCTATATAAATCCTGATGAGACTACATTTAATTATTTAAAAGGTCGCAAATTTACTCCCAAAGGTCACTCATGGGAGAAGGCAATTGAATGGTGGAAGAGCCTGGTAAGTGATGAAAAAGCTGTTTTTGATGATGAGATCACATTTGATGCGAAAGAAATAGCACCCACTGTTACATGGGGAATTACACCAGGTCAGGGAATCTCTATAAATCAATGTGTACCAAAACCAGATTCTTTAAACGGAAGTGAAAGGGCTATTGCTGAAGAAGCCTATAAGTATATGGATCTAAAACCAGGGCAACCTATAAAAGGCACAAATATAGATGTTTGTTTTATAGGCAGTTGTACAAATGGTCGACTAAGCGACCTTAAGGCGGCAGCAGAAATTGCAAAAGGGAAACATATTGCGAAAGGTATAAAGGCATTCGTAGTTCCTGGCTCTGAACAAGTTGCTAAAGAAGCAGTAAAAGAAGGTATTGACAAGATTTTCATTCAAGCTGGTTTTGAATGGAGAGAGCCAGGATGCTCTATGTGTCTTGCTATGAATCCAGATAAATTAGAAGGCAGGCAAATCAGTGCGAGTTCTAGCAATAGAAATTTCAAAGGGAGGCAAGGTTCCTCTAGCGGAAGAACTTTATTGATGAGTCCAGCAATGGTTGCTGCGGCCGCGATTGCTGGGAAAGTTATTGATGTAAGAGAAATGGTATGAAAAATTTTTAAAAAATTATTCCTTATTTAATGAACTCTCAATTTCCTGAAGGTGCTATTAAAAGAATTAATGGTCAATGTATTGTTTTACGTGGGAATGATATTGATACAGATAGAATAATACCTGCTCGATTTTTAAAATGTGTCAGTTTTGAATATTTAGGAGAACAAGTATTTGCAGATGATCGGATTGAGTTAAATGGTTTACATCCCTTTGACCAAATTAATAACAAAGGGGCTTCAATCCTAATAGTTAATGATAATTTTGGTTGTGGATCAAGTCGAGAGCATGCTCCACAGGCATTAATGAGATGGGGAATTCGTGGAATAATAGGAGAAGGTTTTGCAGAAATATTCTATGGAAACTGTTTATCTTTAGGTATACCATGTGCAACAAGTTCTTCTGAAATTATAAATAATCTCCAGAAAAATATTGATGCAATTCCTAAAGCAATATGGTCTCTTGACATGCAAAGTCAATGTCTTCAGTATAGTAATCAAAAATATAAATTATCAATTGAAGCTGGGCCTTTAGAAATGCTTTTAAATGGACGCTGGGATGGGACATCCCAATTAATATCAAGACAAAAAGAAATTAAGAAAGTAATAAAAAAATTACCTTATTTAAATGATTTTACAAATCAACTTTAACTTTATAATATAATAATATTAGATTAATTACCTTAAATATTATTTATAAAATCAACAAATGGTCTTCCTGATTGATTAAATGAGAATCCATTGAGGCGAAATTGTATGCCCCCTGATTTTTCTGAAGGTTGATAAAACAAACCAAACTCATAAGATCTTCTTTTTAATATTAACGCAGTTTTAGAGCTTAGAAATTTTCCATAATTAGTGGAGTTATTATCAATATTCAGTTCAATTTCTGTACTCAATAATAATGGACCAATAATTTGCTGATCTAGCTCTAGTTCGATCGTTCTTAAATCAACTTCATTATCAAATTTAAAAGGACTAGCTCCATCCTTTACTGTAATTGCTGGCATTATAGAAAGTCTTGTATAATCAAAGAATTTTTCTGAAAAATATCCAATAGTCAACTCAGGTCCTGCAGCAAATTTTATCAGCCCCTGATTTCTATCATTTCCATAAAAAGAATAAGAAGCACTAATTTCTGTATTAAAATTTAATCCTGGTTCTACTGGTTCTGGAGTATAGCGATATAATAAATTCTGATTAGATATAGTATTTCGTGATTTATATATTTGACGCTTACTTTTCATTAATGTATAAATATTAGTCTTCCAAAGTTTGATTAAAGACTTCTTATTATATTCCTCAGATTCATAATGACCGCTTCCAATTCTCGCAATATACTCATTTTTACTTTTAGAAGATTGAGATTTTATTTTCTTTTCAAATATCATGCCTGATGCATAATAAATATCACTTTCACCAAGAGAGCCATTCCATGTAGGGTAGCGATAAGAAGTAAACAAAGAGGCTTTTATTTTGTCTAACTTTGGAATATCTATTTCTTTACTTAAAGAACCTTTATATCTATATCCATTAGAAAATCTACTCCCATCAAAAGTAGTAATTATAGTATTGAAATCTAATTCTATATTGTTTTTTCTACCATTTATATCTGCCTTTAAGCCAAATAAATCATATATATTTGTAGTTGCATTAACTTTATTGCTTAATACTGAAGAGCCTGGCGAAATATAACTATTTGTTTCTCCGTTGATAGAACGTTGAATATAAAATTGAGGTTGCAAAGAAAGAGAGAAATCCTTAGCTAAATTAATATCGTCAAATTTTCTTCCTAAAAAGAAGCCATCACGGTCTGTAAAATCTATACCTAACGACCATCTAAATTCCTGACTTTGACCAAATTGTTTATTTTTTAAAAGTGGTATAGAAAAATGGTCTTCTAAAATTAATCTGCTTTTTCTAAATAAAATAACAGTTTGTTCATTTTCACCTTGCTTAGCAATAACACCTTCAGCTTCGATTCTTGTTTGGGTTGGATTTAAAGGGTCATTTGTAAAATTTATTTTTTCTGATGACCAACCATTAGATTTAAGAATCAATTTATCAGATTGAAAACGCCAGTTGTTGATCAAACCCATTTCCAACTCACTTTCAAAAATATTCTCATCTTCCTTACCTATATTTCCAGCTTTAATTATATATCCATCTCTTAACTTAATATTTTTTATTTGATTTTTACTCATTTTAATATTGGAATTAGCAATATCTTTTTCAGTTGCGATTATCGCCAGATCCTTTGATAAAGAATCAATCTTTATTACACCATAAGCATTATTAATCTGACCGATTTCCTTGGAAAAATCATAACTTAAAGAACTAGATTGAAAATATTGACCACCTCTAATAAAAACTACGTTTCCTTGAGCAAGAAGCAATTGTTTATTTCTATTGTATTCAATCCTATCTGCCTTTAAAATTCCACCACTAATTTTCGCCTTTACATTACCCTCAGCAACAAATATTTTTTCATTTAAATCATACTGACGATCCGCAAATAATCTTAATTCAATGGGTAGTTTTTTATCATCCGATAATTTTTTTATATCTGATTCTATAGTTAATTTCTTATGGTTAACTTCAGTATCAAGAGAAGAATGAACAGGTAGTGAAAAAAAACCACATGAACACAACATCCCCCAAAAGGATATGAATATAATTTTTTTTGGCAAAAGGACTCCGGCTTTCACCAAAAATATGGCACAAGAATATTAAATAATGGACTATTGAAGTCCAGTATTTATCTTGTCATGCCAAGTCGTCAGAAATAGTTAGTCCTGAGGACTTTCCAAATCCTTTCTGGCTGGGACTCTTGATGGATCACTAGCTAAGAATCCAAACAAAAAGATCCCCACGAAAAAGAAGACGATCGTATATACAGAAATCTTGAGGGCGAGCATGAAAACTGACCACTTAACGAAAGCAAACTTATCTTATTCGAGCCCTGATTCATTCAGGGTAAAGAAGGTGTTACACACTTGTTAATTGGTATGGATTGAAATGTTTTCAAAAATCAATAGGAAAAATCTTTGTTTTTGCTCGTAAAAAATGGTGAGAACTATTACCCTAACTAGCTTTCTAAAATTAAAATGCAAAATGGGATGGCAATAAAAAAAAGCTTTTTTATCAAGAAAACAAAAAAAATTACATAAAAGTTTCTAAATTGAAGTCCTCAAGTCGTGAAGGTCTCATACAATATCGAAATTCAAACATTAAAAAGTACCTAGCTTCGACATGGGACAGAAAACCGCTATTGGAAGCCTCCTTAAGTCCATTGGCAATTCAGGACAAGGAAAGGTTGTCCCTGGATGGGGAGCAGTGCCAGTCATGGCGTTTATAGGAGCGCTTCTCCTTGTTTTCCTAGTTATAATGCTTCAGATTTACAACCAATCTCTTCTACTCCAAGGATTCACAGTCAATTGGAATGGAGTGAATTAATCTAATAAGACAAAAAATGAGGTTCTTTCAATGAATATCTTTGGCATTGGATTGCCTGAGATAGCAGTAATCGCTGGGATTGCTTTGGTTGTTTTCGGGCCAAAAAGACTCCCAGAACTTGGAAGAACCCTTGGAAAAACATTAAAAGGTTTGCAATCTGCCTCAAATGAATTTGAAAAAGAAATTCAAAATGCTATGTCTGAAGGAGATTCTTTAAATAAGACAAACTCTGATGAAGGGAAAATTGTAGAAATTTCTCCTGAAGAAAATAAAATCAATTCGAAAGACTAAAATTATAAATTTAAATGGATTCGATTGACTTACGTTTATTAGTAGGTCTAGGTAATCCTGGACCTCAATACCAAGGAACAAGGCACAATATTGGATTTATGGCAATTGAAAAGCTTGCAGAGAAGAAATTTGTTAAATTTCGTCAATCAAAAAAATTATTTGGGCATACTGCTGATATTGGTATGGGCCAAAATATTCAAAGACTACTAAAGCCAAATACGTTTATGAATGAAAGTGGTCTCTCTATAAAAGCGACGATGGAATGGTTTGGATTAACAAGCTCTCAAATCATTGTCCTTGTAGATGATATGGATCTACCCCTAGGGAAACTAAGACTTAGAACAAAGGGAGGTTCAGGAGGGCATAAGGGCCTTGCAAGCACCATTCAGCACCTTGGGACAGATAATTTTTGCAGATTAAGGATAGGCATTGGAGCACCTTCTAATAATCCAGCAGAGCGAAAACAAAAAACTAATTCTTATGTATTAGGTTCTTTCACTCCAAAAGAAAACTTAATAGTTAAAAATGTAATCAATGAAATTATTTTAAGTTTTGACTTAATCAGACAAGAAGGGCTTGAAAAAGCAACAAATAAGATCAATTCATACGAAAACGAATCATTATAAAATAATCAAGAATGCAAAGAAGACCTTCTACAACAGCTCGAGTAAGTATTGATTGTCAAAATTTCTCCAAAGAATCTATTAAAGGTAAAGTTTGGGCAGGTAACTTTGAGTGGCAATTTATATGGGAATTTGGTAGAGGAGAGCTGACAATCGAGCCTCCTCTAGGAAGAGCATTAATAAAAGATTCTCTAGAGCGTTTTCTTGTAAAAGATGATTATAAATTAGAAGTTGGTGAGAATTATATTTTCACAGTTAGGGCCAAATTTTAAAATCATTTTTTTCAATCAAATCAAATTTAACTTCTAGATAATCTTCTAAAAGTATCAATGCTGCAATAGCATCTAGATCAACAGGGGGCAAAATCATTCCATCTGGGATAAGAGATATAAAAAAGTTTTTAGGCCATATTTCCCAATATCTTTCTCTAGCTCTTAAAGTAGTATTTTTTTCTATTACTAATTCTATAGGTAAATTAGATTTAGATTTAATATGATTTTTTAAATAAATACTATTAGTTCCATTTCCCATAAGAATTAAATTAATTTCATGGTCTATTTCCCAAATTTGAATTAAATCATTTACTGAATTAGTATATGCTATTTTAGCTTCTAAAATACTTCCAATATTAATATCAGCTAAAATCAATCCGCATTTTTTTATACCAGGGTCTATAGCGATATACTTAGTCATATGACTTAAATTTTCTGCTTACTTTTCCAATTGATATACCTACAGAAATCTGATCTGCAGTATCACTATTACTTTTAGATATAGCATAAATAGTAAGATTATTAAATTGATCTTTATTTAGATTTCTTGCAAGATTATTTATCTGTCCAGGATCGTACATCTGCAATTCAGATATTATGGAACCTCTTCTTTTAACCTCATTAAATGCTTCAGAAAGAAGAATTTGAATCTTGCTATTAACAATCTTATCCGATGTATTATTAGCTAAATCGATATATATCTCTGCCAATACTTCACCATCCTTAACTATATTTTTATTCGGCAATATATCTGCAAGAGCTATAATATAATAATCTCCTTTTAATACATTATTTACAGACCTAATATTAACAACCCATTCACCTTCACTTCTAAGTGTTTTTTCAATTAAGTCTATATTGTCTTTTCGCACATAAAGTATCCTTTTATTAGGTTTTTCTCCTGGCCTAGCTCTTAAATATGAATATATATTTGCTTGATTTAAAAGCCCATCAATTTCCTGCTTAAGGTTACTAGAATCATCCAACTTAAATGTTTTTATTGCTAGAGATTGTCCGCTACTAATTACTACATTTCCTCTTCTCAATGAGAATATATCTCTCTGAAGTTGCTTTAATTCTCTTTCTCCTTTTGTAATTCTTTTTTCTAAAAGGTTTCTTTCTTCTTTAAGAGGTACTAGGGCTAAGCGACTTTCTTGTAATTTATTTTGAATATCATCTAATTCAAATAAACCAATTCTCAATTGCCTACTAACCAACAACATAAATCCTAGTGAAATTGCACTAATTAAACTCCCTGTAAGAACAGTTATAAATACTGCTGTTCTCTTGGGCCTTAATTTAAATATGCTTAATCGTGCTTTCCCAATAAGACTACCAAGTCGATCTCCTAGAGTTGCCAGGAGACCGCCAAGAATAAGCAAAGAAATAATTAGCAGCCAGCCTGTCACCGAAAAGAAAAGATTGTTTAATCAATAATAAAAAATCATATTAATTATATTGCATATTCAGTTTTAATTAAAACGCTTTGCTAAAGCGATAGGATCAAAAACCGTTATTTTCTTGCGATCAATTTGAAGCAAGCCAGAATTCCGCAGATCTCCCAACAATCTTGTAATAGTTACTCTTGTAGAACCTATTGCTTCGGCAATGGATTGATGGGAAAGCCTAAGATCAATAGTGATTCCTTTCTCTCCAGGCAGGCCAAAATCTCTACATAAAACCAGCAAAAAACTTACTAATCTTGATGACATATCTCTATGAGTAAGAGTCTCTATCATAGTTTCTGTCTGTAAAATTCTGCTTGATAAACCTTGAAGAAGAAGCAATCCTACCCCTGTATCTTCCTGAATTGCTTTGCGCACAGAGTTTGCAGGAGCTGCAATCAATTCGACTCTTGTAAAGGCAACTGAATGATAGAAACGATCTGAACGATGACCTGTTAACAGAGAAAGAACTCCAAACAAACTATTCTCACGTAATAAGGCAACTGTTATTTCTTCACCAGATTCATAAACTCTTGATAACCGGACAGCTCCTCTCTTTATCAAATAGACCCTCTCCGCAGGATCACCTGGAAAAAAAATAGTTTTTGACCTATCAACTATCTCTATAGTGGCCCCCTCAAGAGAGCGAATTACATCTAATAAAGACTGCTTGGGAAATCCATCATTCTCTTGATTAGAGATAATATTTTTATTTCCAGAATTTCTATGGCTGTAGCGACTAAAGCCACTAGAAGAGGAAACCATTTGGCAAAAAAATCGGTCGGTTTAGAGCCTAAATAAAAAACATACAACCAAATGTATCGTCGGGTACTTTTTCTCTTGAAACTGATTTGTTTAAAAGGTTTTTAAACGAGGAAAAAAAGAAATATATTTTTCAAGTATCGAAAAATTAAATAAAGTCTAATTCGAGGGCAGGCTTAAGAAACACTACCTATAGTGTTAAGTACGTTGTAGCGTGAACTATTAACGCTACATTCAAAATAGTTCTATTTCAGCTCTCAAAGTATATGACTTCAAGCCTTAGATCTTTTGATCAGAACTCAATCAAAACTCCTACGGCTTTGCACGCAGTTAAAGAATCACGATCTAATTCGGTTTTAAATTTAGTAGTTTCACAAGGTCAATTACAAATCCACACAGCATCTACAAGAGGAAGTTTCTCAATAGTTCTTAGCGATGCATTAAGAGTTGCAGGCCTTGGAAGCAAAGTTTTAATAGCTGAATTTTTAAAAGGGGGAGTCTCACAAGGTCCCAATGGAGGAGTGAATCTATGTGGTCAATTACATTGGTTAAGACCTGATTTAAATTGCTGTATTACTGAGCCAGCAGAAAAATATTCAAACCAAGAACAATTTATTTTTAAAAAATCTATATCTGCAATTTGGGAAATTTGTAAAGAAAAATTGATAGCAAATACAATAGATAGGTTAGTTCTTGATGAGATAGGTCTTGCGATCAATCTTGGATACATCAAAGAAGATGACTTGATTTCAACTCTTGAAAATCGACCGCCTTCAATAGATGTCATTCTTACAGGGCCTGCTATCCCATCTGGAATAATTGCTATGGCCGACCAAGTAACTGAGTTAAGAGGTATTAAATAATGCTCAAAAATGATCGCTGGATTAGTCAAAAAGCAAAAGAAGGAATGCTAATACCATTCCAAGAAAAACTAATCCGTCATTTGGAGCCCAATTCTAATCAAAAGCCTGTATTAAGTTTTGGCTGTTCCTCATATGGTTATGACCTGAGACTTTCACCAAAAGAGTTTCTGATTTTCCGTCATGTCCCAGGGACAGTAATGAATCCAAAGAAATTTAATCCTGCAAATTTAGAAAATACACCACTTCATAAAGATGAAGATGGCGATTATTTCATTCTTCCTGCACATTCTTATGGTTTAGGTGTGGCTCTAGAGAAAATGAAAGTACCTGAAAATATAACTGTGATTTGTTTAGGGAAAAGTACATATGCAAGGCTAGGAATTATTGTTAACACAACACCAGCAGAAGCCAGCTGGGAAGGACATTTAACCCTTGAATTTAGTAATAGCTCAGGAGCAGATTGTAGAATATATGCAAATGAAGGTATCTGCCAATTATTATTTTTTGAAGGGGATCCCTGCGAAACAACTTATAGTGATCGCAGAGGTAAATATCAACACCAGCCTGAAAAAGTTACACTTGCAAAAGTTTAACTATGAGTACAGTTCACTTTATAACTTCTACACCAGATGGGGAAAAAACCATGGCTTATATTGCCAGAGTTAGTAATCCTAAAAATCAAGAAAATGAAGAATTTGATAAATTACTTAAATACTGCATAAAACATGAACATTGGAGTGTATTTGAACAAGCTTATATGACTTTGCAAATCGAAACTAATAGAGGCATTGCTGCACAAATACTTAGGCATAGATCATTTACTTTTCAAGAATTCTCTCAAAGGTATTCTGATAGTACTCAACTAGGTGATATCCCAATACCAGAATTACGACGTCAAGATAACAAAAACAGACAAAACTCTACCTCTGACCTATCTCATAATATTGCAGAAGAATTTGAGACTAAAATCAAACAACAATTTACTCAAACCAAGCAATTATACGAAGAGATGCTCGAGGCAGGCATAGCAAAAGAATGTGCGAGATTTGTACTTCCATTGGCAACACCAACAAGAATTTATATGACAGGCTCATGTCGTTCATGGATTCATTACATCAATTTAAGATCATCTCATGGGACTCAAAGAGAGCATATGAATATTGCAAATGAATGCAAGAATATCTTTAATAAACAATTTCCTATTGTCTCTAAAGCACTAGAATGGTAAGTAATTTAGCCGTGTGATCTTACTGAGATAGGTTTATTAATTGGCTGGGTATCTTTTGATAAAGAGATAATTGTAGAGTCTACGAAATCATTATGATTTGAATTTTCTATAGTCTTATCAGAAATCAATAATTGAAATAAGTTGTTAATTTCATTCTCACTTTTAAGGCCTAATGATTCACCTTTTAGTGTACCATTTTTATCGAAAAAATTTAATTGAGGTATTCCATTGACATTATATTTTTCAATATATTCATTCCAAATAGAGTTATCAACATTTAACATAACAATATTAACTTTTTGATTATATTTATTTTGTATATTTAATAAATAAGGTGCCATTTCTATACAAGCTTCGCACCACTCAGCATAGAACTCTAATGCAGTTGGCTTATTGTTGAGAAATGCTTCTTTCGGGGTAATGGAATTTTTTATCAACTCATTTAAAGGTGCTTTGGAATTGAAACCAAGGCGCAAGAATAAAAGTATTGCTACAAGTATGAAAGTAATTATCATAAAAAAAGCTTTCTGTGGAAAAGTTAATTTTTGTTTTTCTTGCACTTCTGGCATAAATTAAAATAAAAAGTTGTTTATTTGCTTAATTATAGATTAATCTTTCAATCAGTTTGAACCTTTTCTAGAAATGCAATATTAGGTGCGGGATTAAAATTACGATAATACAAGACTCTATATATAGGTATATTTTTATTTATTGCATAAATTTCTCTCTCGGTAGGAATTAAAAATGGATTTTCAGGAAGCCATTCCTTTGCATTAACTTTTACTTTAGAAAAACATTCACTTGCTTCAATAAGGTTGATCATTGATTGAATAAGCCCCAAAATATCACTTTGAATAAATAATTGAGCTCCAGGGTTAAAAGACTTAATCAATGAAAGAAGAAGAGATGGCTGCAAAACACGCCTCTTAAAATGCCTTCTTTTAAACCAGGGGTCGGGGAATTGTATAGATACTTTCTGCAAGCAGTCTTCTCTTAAGTTAGAGATCCAACTTTCTAAGCTGACATTTGCATTGCAATATAAGAATTGCAAATTATTGAGTTCTAACCTATTTCTTTCTTCCTGAGCAGAAGTAATCAAAGATTTCCTAATTTCAATACCTAAGTAATTGCTTTTAGTATCTAATGAAGCCATTTCAAGAAGAAACTTTCCTTTGGCACATCCAATATCTAAATGTATTGGCAATTGATCATTTTCAAACAGCTCATTCGGCTCAGGTAAACATAGAGGCAGTTGAAAGAAACTGCTCAGTGGATTGACATGTTGCCTCATTATTTAAAAGCATTTGAAAAAGCTGTATCACCATGAATGATAATGTTCTGATCTAAACAAAGTCTATGCAAGCAATCCAATACCATTCCCTTGTTTGGCTAACTTATCGTCTGGCCGCAACCTTTGCTTTTGGACTGCCTTTAATAATTCTTGTTTGGGCATCTATAAAAAAAGAAGCCTGTATAAAAAGATTACTGTTCATTTATTGGAAAGTCTCAAGTCTTATAGCAATCAGCATTCTCTTATTAACAAGTAAGCAATCAATTGGATATATCACATCATTTGTTTCACCTATTGTGATAATAGGATCTCTTTGGTTCTGGATAGACCTAAATGAAGAAATCGATGAAATGCCCCAATGGCGTCCACTCGCTTTAACTGTAAGGGTATGGCGATGGAGTATTAGTTTCTCTGGTTTACTTTATTGCTATCTTTCTTTTCTAAGTCTCTCATGTTTTCAATTTGCAGAAAAAGCAAATTGCATTGCTTGGATTCAAGATCCTCAAAATTTACATCAAACCACAAAAGTGATATTTAATTTCTTATTTGGAGGCAATTGGAGTCAATCTTTATCAGGTTTTATAGGCTATTTAACTCTAATTATATATCTAATTGGATTGATACAATGGATATTAATACGTTTGCCAAAGCAAGGTAGAATAGCCGGGGACTTTTAATAATTAGTATAAAACTAAAGTTCTAAACAGTAATATCAAAAGCAAAGTTTATATTTGCTTTAAATTCTTTCAATGACATCAATACATCGAGGACAGATGTTTTCATGATTAATATTATTTCCAATATCAATTTCAAAATGCCAACATCTTTCACATTTCTTACCCTTAGCTCTAGAGACTTCAATTGTACCAAATTTAGTATCTTTGCTAATCAATATTTCTGCCCAAGGCTCCCCACCTAATTGTAATTGTGATATCAGCAGCCAATCTCTTAAAACATCAACTTCTCTATGGCCATATTTATCAAGCCATAAAATTGATTCCCTTAATTGTTTATCATTAATATCCAATCTAATAGCTGCTTCTAGAGAAGAACCTAAACCTTTAGAAGATCTACAATCTTCTAAAGTTCTATTTATCTCACTTCTAAGTTCTTTCAATGGTTTCAAATATTCACTAATAGATTTTTCCTGCCATTTATCTGGAACTATTGGCCAACCTCTTTGAAATACAGATTCTTCTTTTAAAGAATAAGGAATGTTCTGCCATATATCCTCTGCCATATGAGGTAAAACTGGAGCAATCAAACCAGCCAAGTTTTCTACTATGTAAGACAAAACTAATTGGCAAGTAATTCTTCTCGTGTCATTTGGTGCGCTAACATAAAGACGATCTTTTGCAATATCTAAATAAAAATTGGATAAATCAGATACACAAAAGTTTTGAATTAATTGAAAAAATTTTGAAAATTCATAAGATTCAAAAGCGTTCGTAATTTCTCTATTTACTTCAAAAGTTCTATTAAGCATCCATCTATCCAAAAGCGGCAAATCTTCTATATCTATCTTTGTATCTTCAGGAGTGAAATCGTTGATATTTCCTAATAAATATCTAGCTGTATTTCTAATTTTTCTATACACATCAGATAACTGTCTTAATATATTATTACCTATTGGTACATCAACAGAATAATCTACTGAACTAACCCAAAGTCTTAAAACATCAGCACCAAAAGCTGGTTCTTGCTTTTGATTTTTACCCCCATTAATAATTACCGTAGGGTCCATAATATTACCGACTGATTTACTCATTTTTCGACCGTTTTCATCCAGCGCAAAACCATGAGTAAGAACACATTTGTAAGGGGCGTAATTATTAACTGCAACAGAGGTAAGCAGAGAAGACTGGAACCATCCACGATGCTGGTCTGATCCTTCCAAATAAAGATCTGCTGGATAATTTAAAAATTCCCTTTGGGAACTAACTGATTTCCAACTAGCTCCTGAATCAAACCAAACATCCATAGTATCTGTGCCTTTAACCCAAAAATGAGCTTCTGAGTTATATGATTCTGGTAAAAGTTCCTTTTCCTCTTTTTCCCACCAAATATCTGCACCATACTTCGCAAATAAACCTTGAATATGAGAAAGTGTTTCTTCATTAAGTAACACTCGATCTCCATCCCTCTCATAAAAAACTGGAATGGGTACTCCCCAATTTCTTTGTCGAGATATGCACCAATCTCCTCTATCTTTAACCATTGCATTTATACGATTTCTTCCTGAAGATGGCATCCAATCAACTGAATCAATCGCGGCCAAAGCTGCTTCTCTAAATCCTTCAACAGATGCAAACCACTGTTCTGTTGCACGAAATATAGTTGGTTTTTTTGTTCGCCAATCATATGGATATCTATGTTCATAAGGTAATTGTTTTAGTAAAGCTCCAGCATCCTTAAGTGAATCAATAATTACAGAGTTAGCATCTTTTAAAACATCTAGTCCTTCAAAAATACCCGCATCCTTAGTAAAAATTCCCTTTTCATTTACTGGGCATATAATTGGTAATTGATTTTTTTTTCCTGTATTAAAATCATCTACTCCATGTCCTGGTGCTGTATGAACTAAACCTGTACCAGATTCAGTTGTAATGTATTCACCTCCAATAACAATTGGACTACTCCTTTCATATAAAGGGTGTTTATATAAAATGCCTTTCAATAAAATACCCTTTACTTTTGCTTTAACTGAAAAATTTTTCTCAAGAATATCACTAACTTTTTGTAATAGTTCTTCAGCTATAAGTATTAAATTACCATCACTATCAGCAGCAAATACATATTCCAATTTTTCATTAACGCTAATTGCCGCATTCGCAGGTAAAGTCCATGGAGTAGTAGTCCAAACTGCAACTCTTATATCTTTAATTAGTTTCCCATTAGAGGTAATCTCCAAGCCCTGAGAGGAAAGGATCTGAATCAATTTTCCAGGTAAATACTTAGCTTTAAAAGCTACGTAAATACTTTGACTTATATGTCCATCAGGGTATTCCAATTCTGCTTCTGCCAAAGCTGTTCTTGAACTCGGACTCCAATGAACTGGTTTAAGCCCACGATATATAAAACCTTTCAAGGCCATTTCTCCAAATAACTTTATCTGTTCTGCCTCATAATTCTTATCAAGGGTTAAATATGGATTATCCCAATCTGCCCAAATACCCCATCTTTGAAAGCCCAACATTTGATTATGAATTTGTTTCTTTGCATATACAGCAGCCTTCTTTCTAAGTTTAAAAGGTGTTAATTCTTTTCTCTGCTTAGGATCAAGAGACTGAAGAACCTTCAATTCTATTGGTAAGCCATGGCAATCCCAACCAGGGACAAACCTAACTTTTCTTCCTCTTAAAATATGAAATTTATTAATAATGTCCTTAAGCACTTTGTTCAAAGCATGTCCCATATGGAGTGCACCATTTGCATATGGAGGTCCATCATGCAAGGTGAAAACTGGTCCTTTGTTGGCTAATCCAAGTTCAAAATCTATTCCTTTTTTTTTCCAAAAAGCCTGTAACTCAGGTTCTCGAATAGTTGAATTTGCTCTCATCCCAAAACCTGTCTTGAGAAGATTCAGCGTTTCTTTGTAAGAAGGGCCTGAGCAATTTTCCTTTTTCTTATCCTGATTCACGGTAATACTTACTCAAAATTAATTATGCCCCCTAATTAGGGCTATTTTGAAAACCAAAATGATTTCAAGAAATCTTAAAACCGAGTTTCAACCCTCGTTAAGAATTTAAACCTTTAATTTAGTCCAGCTTTAGAGACTTGTAGAAACGATGGTTTTAGAATTAAACAAAGAATAGCTTCTTTCCTTGAAATCAAGTTAATTGTCTTCCTGAATTTGCTGTTTTTTATTGTTTTATGAATACACATTTTGATCAAATCCTCAAATAGGCTGAAAAAGGTAAATATTTTCACCTTGATTAATCAGAAGTATTCTCAATATAGATAAAAAATCCATTTTACTGAATATAAATTTTCGATTCTTCCACAATTCCTATTTACCATTTTAAGGGAATAATTTACTGAGAATGCTAATTAGGAGCCAATGGTTTCGATCATTTTTTTAAATTTAGCCTCTAAATATTTTTTTTCTAAAAGTTTCACTTCCGATAGATATTCATCAGGAGTAGCACGTAAATCAATCTCATCACTAAATCTCAGTCTTTCTTTCTTTAGTTCTATATTTGATTGATAACGTCTTCTCAATAGCCAGCCAATGGCCAAGCCAGTCAAAAATGTAATTAGGAACGTCATTCTTTTAATGAATGAAATTATAATCTGCAAGATTAAAATATAGATATACTAAATTTTTTATTTACTTAATTAAAATAGGTATTCACAAGCTTTATTAGAAGAGGCAAATCCAGTCATTTTTTCAAATCTCCTAGAGATTTTCTTCATTTTTTCAACTTTCAATTCCATCTCTTGCTTAGAGTAATGTTTGTAACCTAATTCCAGATCTCTTCCATATCCTTTTAAAGAGTTACAAATTCCAATTAGTTTTTGATTTCGAGAAAAAGGTATTAATTCAACAGCAATAACACATAGAGCAAGTGTAGAGACTGTCAAAAGAGCTTTATCAAAAGATGTTTTCATAAACAATTATTTCTATATAAGTAGCAATAAAATCCTTATTACATTCAAATTATAAAGTTCGCCTAAGACTCTAAAACAACAAAAAACCACGAAATCAACAAAAACAATGGCACCTCCTCAACTACAATTTATTGAGATACATTGCCCACCTGGCGGAATTGGTAGACGCGCTGGTTTTAGGTACCAGTGACTTCGGTCGTGGGAGTTCAAGTCTCCCGGTGGGCATTATTTTTTTATATTGGTTTGTAGTTTGCTTGTCTGCTCTAGACTTCCAATGTAATGACTCAAACATTGACGTCGCCTAATTCAGAAAAGGTGTCAAAAAATTTGAAGTCATCAATTGACTGGCAAAAAGAAATTCAAGGTTTTCTTGATCCGCCAGGGCAATGGAATATCACTGTGTGGCTATTTATTGGAGGGTATTTATTAGCAGGGCTTAGTATCTGGCAATGGTATAGAGGAGTTTGGCCCTTACCTCTGCTAGTGGGAATAGCTTTTCTCTCTCTTCATATGGAGGGGACAGTAATTCACGATGCTTGTCACAATGCTGCTCATCCAAATCGCTGGATCAATCAAGCAATGGGGCATGGTGCAGCAATATTGCTTGGTTTTAGTTTTCCAGTTTTTACTCGTGTTCATTTAGAACATCACAAATATGTAAATGATCCCAAAAATGACCCGGATCATATAGTTAGTACTTTTGGACCAGTATGGTTAATTGCTCCAAGATTTTTTTATCATGAGTATTTCTTTTTCGAAAGAAAGCTTTGGAGACGTTATGAACTTTTACAATGGGGTTTAGAAAGAAGCTTATTTATTTCAATAGTAATTGCAGGAATAAAATTTAATTTCATGAATGTTATTTATAATCTTTGGTTTGGTCCAGCATTAATGGTTGGAGTCACTTTAGGAATATTTTTTGATTATCTTCCTCATAGACCATTTCTAGCTCGGAACAGATGGAAGAATGCCAGGGTATATCCAAGTAAAACGATGAATTGGCTGATAATGGGGCAGAATTATCATCTTGTTCATCATTTATGGCCATCTATTCCTTGGTTTGAATATAAACCAGCTTATGAAGTAACTAAACCTTTATTAGATTCAAAAGGATCACCACAAAGAATGGGTATATTCGAGTCTAGTAAAGATGGTTTAAATTTCCTATATGACATAATTCTTGGGGTAAGAAGTCATAAAAAGAATAGAAGTAAAATGAGAGTCTTTGCAAAATTGCTTCCAAATATCTATTGGAAGAAAAAATTTCTTAAACTCTTACATGAGACCGCAATTATTCCTAATACAAAAAGAAGTTAATTATTCAGATAATATTTTAGGGACTCTAATAAAATCGCCATCTCTTTGAGGAGCTAAATCAAGTAATTCTTCCTTGATATTTTCTGAATCAACAAAATCTTTTCTAAATTTATTAACAACTTCCACAGCCCTAGTTGTAGGTTTTACATCGCTGGTATTTACCTTTTTTAATTGTTCTATATATCCAAGTATTTCTTGTATTTGCATAGCATAAGTATTCAACTCATCCTCTTCTAAAGCTAAACGAGCTAAATTAGCTACTTTGCGAACATCTTGTGAATTAATTTTAGTCATAATTTAAGAAGTTTGATAAATCATCGATCAATGCATTTACTGCCATATCGAGGAATAGTTTGCCATGGTTTGGTTTCGCAAGAAAAGGATCTGACCCCATTCGCCCATCTGGATGGTTAAAGCGAAAATCCTGGAAATTATTTATGGGGCCACATAATGGTGGAGAAGGCAATGGTTTCTGTTTTTTCATCAAAGTTGGATGCAAATACAAAGTCAATGAAATTTCGCTTGGAGTTGCATGTTGGCCCTCAAGGTTTCCATAAAGATTATTAGCATAGTTAGAAACTTCCTTGAAAAGAAACCAACTAGCAATTTTGCATCTCAAGCTTGAAGCAGAAGTAATTTTCTGATTTAAAGCGCTGCTATAAACCTCATGAAAAGCAGATTTTACAGTTGCAATATTCCCACCATGCCCATTAACAAAATAAATTTTCTCGAAACCATTCTTAGCCAATGATAAAACCAAATCTTTAATTACTTGAATTAGGGTAGAAGGTCTCAGGCTCATTGTTCCTGGAAAACCAAGATGATGTTCTGCCATCCCAAAAGATTGAACAGGAGTAACTAATACTCCTGTCCTTCTAGCTAGTTCAATTGCAATAGCTTCTGCAGTAAAAGCATCGGTTCCAATAGCTCCTGTAGGACCATGTTGCTCTGTTGAACCAATTGGAACAATTATTGCCTTGCAGATTGCGAGGTATTCTTCTACTTCCGGCCAAGTGCAAAGATCTAAACGAACAGATGAACAATCTTTGACTGCTCCTGGAAAAGGTTGAATGTTCTTATGTTGCATTGTTATATATAAGTATTAGATAGCCAATTATTGATTAAATATTAATAGCTTGTTAATTCCTTTTGATGAATAAATGATTATCAAAGATCTATGTGCAATAAAACAACAAAAATAGTCCAAAAACCACTTGCAAAGAATTTCTTTGATAGAGCAGCAGAATTAGTTGCGCCTGATTTAATCGGATGCATTCTCATTAAAAGACAATCGAAGAACAAAATTATCTGGGGAGTAATAGTCGAAACAGAAGCATATTCCCAAGAAGAGCCTGCTTGTCATGGTTTTAATCGCAAAACCTCGAGCAATAAAACCCTTTTTGGTCCATCAGGTAGGTGGTATGTATATCTGACTTATGGCACATATTTCTGCGTAAATGTTGTGACAGGAAATTCTAATTGGGCTAGTGGAGTACTCATAAGATCACTTGCAATGCCTTATGAAAATGAACGTATAGCATCTGGGCCAGGATTATTAGCAATAAGGATGGGTATAAACAAATCCCATGACAATTTACCAATCTCATTGGAGAATGGTTTGTGGCTGACTGAAGCCTCATCCCCCATAAATATGGAGAAAATCGTAAAGACCACAAGAATAGGAATTTCAAAAGCCAAAAGTTTGCGTTGGCGTTGGTATCTTCATTCCAGTCGAAGTATTAGCAAACGAGAAAAAGGCGACCGTTGTCCATCTATCAATAACTCATGGCACCCATCGCGTGATTACCTTCAATGAATAATTGGGAGCACAAACATATTATTGATCTGGCAAATTTCTCTTTAGAGGATTATTTAGCAGTTTTAGAGCTTGCTAATAGGTTTCAATCACTTCCAAAATCAGGAGCTAGAAAGTTACCTGCTTTGCAAGGACGTCTTATAACTACTTTATTTTTTGAACCAAGCACTCGAACCAGAAGTAGTTTTGAATTAGCCGCAAAAAGATTATCCGCAGAAGTACAAACTTTCTCACTTGCTAATAGTGCTTTAAGCAAAGGGGAAAGCCCTTTAGATACAGTTTTGACCTATATAGCTATGGGGACTGATGTATTAGTTATTAGACATGGCTCCGCAAATATGGCTGAAGAAGTTGCTCACTATATAGATAAAGCTGGTCATAATACTTCAGTTTTAAATGCTGGAGATGGTCTTCATAGCCACCCTAGTCAGGGTTTACTAGATCTATTCACCCTTGCACAATTCTTCAATTCAAAAAAACCTCTCCCAAGTGCTCTTAAAGGAAAGCAAATAACAATAGTAGGAGACATACTTCATTCAAGAGTAGCTCGATCAAATCTCTGGGCGCTAACTGCTTGTGGCGCAAATGTAGTTCTATGTGGGCCACCTAGTTTATTACCAGAAAACTTTTCAGGTTTTGTAGAATCACCTCCACCAGGTATTCAAGTCGACCCTATAAAAAAACGTGGGAAAGTAAGTATTTCGAGATCCCTTAAAGATGCCTTAAGAGATGCAGACGCCGTTATGACATTGAGATTGCAACAAGAAAGAATGAAAAATAATTTAATTACAGACCTATATAGATATCATCGTGATTATGGGATAACTCATGAAAGTCTAAAAAGTTGCAAAAATACAGTACCGGTGCTTCATCCTGGTCCAGTGAATAGAGGAGTAGAAATTAGCAGTGAAGTAATCGATGACAACTCACTAAGTTTAGTTGAAAAACAGGTGAGCAATGGCATATCAATAAGGATGTCACTTTTATACTTACTTACAACAAGAAAAACCTCCTGATTTAAATATTCTCTTTTTTAATTAGAAATAAAGTTATTATTATAATAATTTAAAACCCTCCATAAATAAACCATAAATAATTCCTATCCTTAACATATCAATAACCTTTAATGTTGATGGATAATTTCTAGATAATCTAGAAATCCTTCTTATTCTTATAAGTAATTCCAAAAAAAGAACAGTTACAAAAGCTCCAATAGGATCCATCATTGATAATGCACCATTAATCATTCCTAAAGAACTGCCTAAAAAGAATCCAATCAAAAAAAATATTAAATATAAAGAGTACCTTCGCCAAGGGTTTTCAGCCCATAATTCTAGTTTTGAGATTGCTAATCCAAAATTCTTATGTAAATTTGTAGATTGAATCTTATTACTCATAATTTTGATTGCTTAACTTAGGAAAATTGAATAAAAGTGAGTGATGAAAGTGTGACATTTTTTTATTCTTTCTAATAGTGCTATTACCTCTAGTAAATGTATAAAGGTCAATATATAATAACTAGCAATAAATTTCTAGTTAACTTAATATCTATTAGGCCCATAGATATTAAGTAGAGATAGTCTATATTTTGATTTCAGGACTTGACTTGGCTTCAAGCAATTTCTGCAGTAATAACTTCAAGAGTTTCTAATATTTCTGTTATAAAGAGATATTCTCTAAAGCCTTTATTGATTGATTTCAATTCTTTCAAGATTAGTCTGGCTAAAAAAATACTTTTTCCGTTTATTATAAAAGGATAAATCGATTCTATAGTGATGTTTTTCAGGTTGAACTTAAACGTATATTTTTCAACAGCAAAGAGATAAAATAATCAACAAGCAAAATATAGTCAAAACTATCAAGTTTCTATCAAATTAATTTGTCTCTATTTCTAAAGCCCCTCAATGACTAATAATCATATATCGCCTTTAAAAGGAAGAAAAATACTAGTCGCCGCAACTGGAAGTATTGCAGCAGTAAAAACTCCTTTATTAGTCAGTGAGTTAATTCAAGCAGGTGCTGAGGTTCGTTGTGTCGTAACGCCAAGTGCTTCTAAATTAGTTAGTCCATTAGCCTTATCAACTCTTAGTAGAAAAAGTTGTTATCTAGATAAAGACCAATGGGATCACAAGCAAAGCAAACCTCTTCATATAGAACTTGCTGAATGGGCGGAAATAATTGTAATTGCCCCACTTAGTGCCAATTCACTTGCTAAATGGGTTCATGGAATAGGAGAAGGCCTTTTGGCTAGTTTACTTTTGGCTTATGAAAAACCAGTGATAGCCGCAGCTGCTATGAATACTGGGATGTGGAGCAATTATGCAGTCAAGAAAAACTGGGAAGCACTTAGTAAGAACAACCAAGTTATTCCCTTAAATCCTTCGTTTGGGTTGCTTGCTTGTGACCGAATAGGAGAAGGAAAGATGGTTAATACCGAAATAATTCGATTGGCTTTAGAAAGTGCTTTGATAAGAAAAAATGCAAAATCAATTATTTCTAATGACTGGAAAGATTTACACCTACTTGTAACCGCAGGAGCAACAGTAGAAGATTTAGATCCTGCTAGACAAATTTCCAACAAAAGCAGTGGCCGAATGGGTGTTCTTATTGCCCAGGCAGCAAAACTAAGGGGGGCAAAAATCGATTTAATACATGGGTCTCTAGATATTCCATCAGACTTAACCGAAGGGTTAAACAATTTTCCAGTAAGAAATTCTGAGGAGATGCAAATTCAACTTGAAAAATTGCAAAAGACAGCAGATGTAATAGCAATGGCGGCAGCCGTATCAGATTTCAGAAGAAAAGGAGGGAAAGCTAAGCAAAAAATTCAAAAAGATTATTTAATTAATAGCTTGGATTTAGAAATTGTTCCTGATTTGCTTTCGGAAGTCAGTTCAAGAAAAAAAGAAAAGCAAATAATTCTTGGTTTTGCAGCTCTTACTGGCAATGACGAACAGATTCAGTCATTAGGAGAGATAAAAAGAGGCCAAAAGGGCTGTGATCTGCTTATGGCAAATCCTATCGATCGTTCTCACCAAGGTTTTGGGGTGAATTTCAATGGTGGGTTCTTATTGAGCAACAATAAAAAAATAAAGACAATGCCTGTTATATCAAAATTTGAACTTGCGAACCAATTACTCGATGAAATATTGCTATTGAAATCTGAAGTTTTCTAAAAAATTAAAAAAATTGATTTTTGTATTTTTTTAGGCCTTATCGCTAAAACCCCTTCTCTAGCAATGTATTTGAAGGAATTGCAAGACTTTTTTTTCATTTAAATAAGCTACGGGTTGTTTAGAGCTTGAAAAGGCTTGCCTATAGACCCTTCTTACCCCTGTAAGCTCCCAACTGATTCATTGGGCGGTTTATACCGCAGTCATTTGGCCTTTTTAGGCTTCCCTCCCATGCGATTTCGTCCTCTATTAGCCTTAGTCTTGGCGTTCTGCTTAACTTTAATAGCAGTACCAAGTGATGTTTCTGCCGCCTTCGTAAAAGGTCCTGAAAGGGGTAATGCCCGATTTGGAAACGTTGTAAATACTGGCCAAGCAGGCGAGTGCACAACCCTCCCAGAAGGTTCATCCGGTTCATTAAGTGTTGATGGCAATTTCAAAAACCTTTGCCTTCAGCCAACTGAAGTTTTTGTAAAGGTATCAGCAAGCAAACGTAAAAAAGCTGATTTCGTTCCTGCAAAGATCATCAGTCCTCGATTCAATACAAGTATTGATGAGGTATTTGGAGATCTTTCAGGCGGTAAATTCACTGAAAAAGGTGGAATTGATTTTTCTCTAATTACAGTTCTTGCTCCTGATGGAGAAGAATTTCCTTTTGCTTTCTCTGTGAAAGACATGGTTGCTGATGGAGGCAAATCAATAACTCCTGGAGCAGAATTCAAGGGAACAACTTTCACTCCTAGTTATAGAACTGGTGACTTCCTTGATCCCAAAAGTCGAGCAAAAGACACTGGTGTTGAATATGCTCAAGGTCTAGTTGCCTTAGGTGGTGATGATGAAGATCTTGCCAGAGAAAATGTCAAACAAGACATTTCTGGGAAAGGTGAAATCACACTTCAAATCGATAGTGTCAATGCTGACACTAATGAATTTGCTGGCACCTTCGTTGCAGTCCAGCCTTCAGATAATGACTTGGGTTCTAGAGACCCAGTAGATGTGAAGATCTCTGGAAAACTTTATGGTCGCAAGGCTTAATGCAAAGTTTCTAGTTTAATCACCAATTTCTAAATAAGGGGCCTTAAAGGCCCCTTATTTAGTTTTTAAGGACCCATGATCTGGGAGAATTCCTCTGACAAAAAAATTTTTTAATGGTCACTGAAAAATATTCTCATTCGAATCCTTCTGGATTAATTTCTCCATTTGGAGGGAAATTAGTAAATTTAATGTCTTCTCCAAATGAGAAACAACAATTAAAACAAAGTTCATCTCAGTCCACAGAGTGTTCTGATAGAAATGCCTGCGATATTGAATTACTAGTAATTGGAGGTTTTTCTCCACTTAATGGATTTATGAATAGGCTCGAATATGAGTCTGTGGTGCAAAATCATCGATTAACATCTGGTTTCTTATTTGGTCTCCCAATCATTTTTGATACAGATAGGGAAGATTTAAAAATAGGAGAACGAGTATTACTTACTTATAAAGGTCAAGATCTAGCTCTTCTTAATATAGAAGACAAATGGGAACCAGAAAAAGTTATAGAAGCAAAGTGCTGTTATGGAACAACTTCTTTAGAACATCCTGCAGTCAAAATGATTGCAAGTGAAAGAAAAAAATTCTATCTCGGTGGAAAAATCATTGGACTTGAACTTCCGAAAAGAGTCTTTCCTTGCAAAACACCATTAGAAGTTCGTTCTACTTTGCCTGAAGGGAAAGACGTAGTTGCATTTCAATGTCGAAATCCAATACATAGAGCACATTATGAGCTATTTACTAGAGCACTAGAAGCAGAAAATGTTGGAGAAGAAGCTGTCGTTTTAGTTCACCCAACTTGTGGTCCTACACAACAGGATGATATTCCAGGAGCAGTTAGATTTCAAACCTATGAACGTTTAGCTGCCGAAGTGAATAACCCAAACATTCGATGGGCATATCTTCCTTATTCAATGCATATGGCTGGTCCTAGAGAAGCACTGCAGCACATGATTATTCGTAGAAATTATGGTTGTACTCATTTTATTATTGGAAGAGATATGGCTGGCTGTAAATCTAGTCTTAATGGAGAAGATTTTTACGGTCCTTATGATGCACAAGACTTCGCAAAAGAATGTTCTAATGAACTTGAAATGAAAACAGTACCTTCTTTAAATCTTGTTTATACAGAAGAAAAAGGCTATGTAACAGCAGAAGAGGCGTCACAAGAAAAACTTCATATCAAGAAACTAAGCGGCACTCAATTTAGGAAAATGCTTCGCTCTGGTGAGCAAATTCCTGAATGGTTTGCTTTCAAAAGCGTAGTTGATGTTCTTAGGAGCCCCGAATAAGGTCTATTTCCTATTAACATTGCTTCATTAGGGAAAAAGAACCTTGAACAAAAGATGGCGCAACATTTGGCTTTATGTCCTAATGGTGATGGTGGTGATTTTTGTTGGCAGTGCCTTCTTTGATCAACCTGAACCTTCAAAAGTCGCAAAAACACTTAGATATAGTGATTTTATAGAGGCAGTTCAAGAGAAACAAGTAAGTAGAGTACTTATTTCTCCTGATAAAGGAACTGCTCAAATAGTAGAAAGTGATGGCAGTCGTTCAAGAGTTAATCTTGCTCCAGACAATCAACTTCTGGATCTACTTACAGAAAACGATGTAGATATTGCTGTTCAACCAACCTCTCAACCGAACCCAATACAACAAGCTGCAACAAGCCTTATTTTTCCCGTTCTATTACTAGGTGGTCTTTTCTTCCTTTTCCGTAGATCACAATCTGGTGGCGGTGGAAATCCCGCAATGAATTTTGGCAAGAGCAAGGCTCGTCTTCAAATGGAGCCTTCTACTCAAGTAACTTTTGGTGATGTTGCTGGCATTGAAGGCGCAAAACTAGAATTGGCTGAAGTAGTTGATTTCTTAAAAAGTCCTGATCGATTTACTGCTGTTGGAGCAAAGATCCCAAAAGGAGTTCTATTAGTTGGTCCTCCAGGTACAGGTAAGACTCTCCTTGCAAAAGCTGTGGCAGGAGAAGCAGCTGTACCATTCTTTTCAATATCTGGTTCAGAGTTTGTAGAAATGTTTGTGGGAGTAGGCGCAAGCAGAGTTCGTGATCTTTTTGAACAAGCAAAAAAGAATGCTCCTTGCATAGTTTTTATAGA